>Ga0078972_1001560_pt1 | contig 84810 bp, 95 predicted proteins | sample YelNatPaOPGAMG01_FD_67568 | JGI IMG/M metagenome (GOLD analysis project Ga0078972, IMG submission 67568) | Hot spring thermophilic microbial communities from Obsidian Pool, Yellowstone National Park, USA - OP-RAMG-01 (SPADES assembly) (version 2) | ecosystem: Environmental > Aquatic > Thermal...
CATTCTCGCCGTTACTTAAATCAACCCATTGTATTAAGCGCTCCAACTCATCTTGGTCTGGAAGTGATTGCTTTACTTTTTCCATTGTCTCATAATACATGGCAATTAAAGCATCAATGATATCTTCTTTTTCAACACTAATACCAAATGTTACCCTAATACCAATATGCTCATAATATGCTTGCATAGCAAGATTATCTATTTCTTGTGTTTTCATATTAATTAAGTCTATTATTATTCATGTTCAATTGGCTTATTACATACTGAACATAAAAAGTGACTATTAATCATATACACTTGACGAGGTATAGAGCATTCACAATACAAGGATGAATTTCTTTTCTGTAACATGCTTTCTAAGACAGCATATCCCATCTTTTTGAGTTTGTGCACAATGAGACTATACTCATCGTATGTTACTGCTCTACTTATAGTTTGTTTAAACTCCTGAGCAATTTGTTCGGCTAATTTATCTACTTCCTCTGGTGTCATAGTTATATGAATTTACTTTTTAAGTTTTTTGTAGAAGTTCTTCAATGCGGGTTGTTGCTTTACCAAAAATTTCCAATCTTTTTTATGCAATATATTGAATTTGTAATACTCAACATATTGTGGTCTTTCAAGCAGTAATACAATCCAATCAAATCTATCCAATTTTTCCCAACCACAAATATTTGCAAATTGTGGTTGGTGAGATAATAGATAAACCCAATTATATCCCTCAAACTTATTCCATTGACACAGTTCAGCATATTTAGGCTGACGTGATAAAAGACTTGCCCAATCTACTCCATTTAATTTATCCCACGGACAATGTTCTTCAAACTGAACATAACCTCTGGAAAGTCTCCATAATCTTAATTTGAGTGGACACTTTTCAAATACTTCCTGTAATGTTTTACAAGAATGATTGAATTCTATACCTTCTATACAAGCATCGTTAATTTCCCACTCTTTATGAAGTTCTTCAAGTGAGTTAAATGTTTTCATAGTATTACTTATTCCAATTTCCAAATTCAATATAATCAGACCATGGTTCAGGAATTTCCATTATTTCATTGTTCGTAACAAAAAAATTTTTGCTTGTATAATCATTTTCACAAGTAATGAAAACTCCGTTTTCTTTTGAGCTTTTCAATCTTGCTAATGGGTAAATAACCATATCCATGTTAGTTCCATATTCTTTTACCCAATTTTCCAGAAAATTTTGGAAATTTGTAATTGCTCCCATATTATTATTTTTTAATTTTTTGTAAAATACTAATAAAATCAGGGTCTTTGTGATTTGAGTTTTTTTGGTTTATATACTCTTAATTGGGGGTGACGTTGCAAAAGATATTTCCAATTAAGTTTTTCTAATGTTCTTACATCACAGTATTTTATAAGTCTGGGATGATTATACAGCAGGAAATTTCTGAAATAATTATCCAATTTGTTCCAATCACAATACTTTGCGTATTGTGGCTTTTCAACAAGTAATCTCCTCCACTGTTCTCCAGTTAATTTATCCCATGGACAATGTTCTGCAAACTGTGTATATCCACGCCTAAGTCTCCACACTCTAAAATCAAGTGGGCACTTTTCAAAAACCTCCTGCAATGTTTTGCAGGAGTGATTGAATTTTTTACCTTCCTCGCAAGCTCCATTGATTTCCCATTCGGCATGAAGTTCCTCGAGTGTTTTGAAAGTTTTCATATTACATAATATTAAGGTAATATATTTAGATAGTGAGTAATAAAGAAGTCATAAGCAGATAACCCCGACTTCCTTACTTTCTCGTTGAATGTATTTACCATCTCTACTATGATAGTTTTGTCCTTTCTCATAATGGTAAATACTCTTGGGCCTTCACAGTTATCAAGATAACATACATAGATAGTTTCAGACTTTGTTATGAAAGGCCAGGTTAAATTTTCATGCTCATCTTTATGAGTAGAAATCTCCTCTTTTAAAATATCATAGATTTCCTCATAAGGCGTTGGCTTAGTTACTTTAGGTAAATCTTTTGTGTTCATATTTTAACTTTTTAAGTTTTGTAGGAATAGCTAATATGTCAAGGACTTTCACGATACGTTTTTACTTAGATATCATTCGTCTTTTTTGGTAGCTCTTCAGAATGGATATTACCAATCTTAAGATATTTTCCTTCATAAAACAAGAGAGTGTACACATCCATAATATCGGCAGGAATGTAAAAATAATCTCCCCCATAACAGTAAACAAATGTAGGCTCATTGTTTTGCTGCCCAAGATATGTAACTTTATCCGTGTCAACAATAAAAGTTTTTTTACTAAACTGTGAATAAATCTCAATTTTTTTCATAATTGAACTGTTTTAGGTTATACATTAAATATGTTAGATAGCTTCATAACCAGCTTTGTTTAGTATGTCTTTTATTATTTTGTCAGCATACTCATTTTTTAATTTTTTTACAATCTCACTTCCAATAATAGTACCTGGAACAAACATATACTCAAGTGAAAAATCAAATTCTTGGCCATTTAATTTTTGTCCTTTAATACGTATGTACCGTAAATGAGGAGGTAGTATTTCTAAGAATTTGTCTTTTAACTTATCAAGGTCTTGTTCGGCTTTGCGGATAGCAAGCTCATTAATAACTTCGTTTAATCTGTTGGTTTCCATAGTTGTGAATTTTTAAGATTAATAAACTGATTGATAATATTATAGAGCTCTATTGGCTCTTTATAGACTATCTCCAAGATTCTGGGCAGATAACAATTACGGTAGCTCCCTCACGTTCTAGTACATACTTATGTCCAGGTTGCCCTTTTAAATCATTAAAATAACATTCACTTATATAAGCATGCTCAATTTCAGGTAATTCACTTTGACAATCTTCTATTTCTTTCTTATCTACTACTTCAAAGTCAGTTGGAAGTACTAATTTGCTTCCTAAAGGTGTTATTACAGGTAATCCTTCTTGATTCCCCCAATAACAAGATATTAGAAGGCTAGACTCTGGATATATAACTATGCCAGAACTTTTGTCAGTAATATCATATAATCTTTTCATAAGTTAAAGATTTAAAGAGATTTAAGAATACTCATTAGCTCATCTTCTATATTTTCAAAAGATAAAGCTAAAATACATGATGCAAAAGCTAATGTCTCACCTGAATATCTCTTACATAATTCTCTGTAAGCTTCTGATTTTCTGTCACAAGAGAATACCAACTCTGTGCAAAGATTAACAATTTCATCCTTTGTTTCTTTAGGAATATCTAAGGCTTCCCAAAGTGTTTTTTCTGCTTCCATAGTAATATGTTTTAGTTGTTTTTATTTAAGGTAGCATTGCGACATATCTTAATACAGTCTTGTCAGGCATAATATCATTATCCCTATAATGAACCATATACCTATCAGACGTATTATTAAGTTCAGTACTCCACCTATACCCCGTTACTGGATTATATATAATGTCAAGAATTTTAGCTAGTAATGTCTTTCCGCACAATCCTCTTATAACCGCATTTCCAACATCCATTTTTATATATATCCATTGTAGAATTTTCTTGCCCACACTATCTGGGAGTACGTGTAACTGCCAGGCTGCTATATGACGTGCATAAGCAGGGAATAACAACTTAGCCCATTTATTGTAGGTTTTTTTGCCACAGAAAGATTCGTCAAGTTGGCTTAACATATACAGTTCTTCTCTGTCTAACCTGAATATTACCCTTACTGCATAATTCCATAGCATAGTAAAGAACATCTGGGGTATCATAATAAGGTAATAGATGAAGTTCCATATCTTACTTGATAGTATTATTCTTGCCGGTTCAGAAAATAACTCTTTTGAGTCTTTAATTGCATCTCTTAGCACAATATTTTCCCATATCCACATATCAATAGTTCTATTGAATTTATCAGATACTGCCCACTTCCTAAGCCTTATAAATAGTCTTGCGCAAATTTTTAATACTGGGTCATCTATTTCACGATATGCTTTACTCATTGCCATCACCCAGTAAATAGTATGGTCTCTTGAAGTATCGTAGTGGTCTTGACAGGTTGGATGTCTATATAGACGCATAGTTTCTTCTGCAACAGTTAATGTTGCAGTGTGCAGAAGTGGATAAGCATATTCAGGTTTACCTGTAGCCATATACATTAGAGCTAATGTACCTATACTATCTCCCTTACCTTCATCTACAGTATTAGATGAGTCAAGGATAAAACCATAATTGTCAATATATCTTGCCATATACTCTCTTATTTTGGTTAAACATAAATAAAGGAGAGAGCACATGGCTCTCTCCTATGGTTAATAAAGTGCATACTCCTTATTTTTTAATACTGCATATACAGCCTCAATGTAATAAGGAGGAAGATTGTACCTTTTCATACATAAATCCATATACCTGCGTGCTGCAGGTAACTGCTCCTTTCTGGTACAATCATTAATTACACGTAGGAGCTTAATTACAACATCATTCAATGTCATGGCTGTAATGAGTTATGACTATAGCAAAAGCTTCTGATTTAAGTATTTGCTGCACAGACCATCTCTTATCTACCCAGAAGTGGCGTGTAAATGCTGCTTTATCCAGCACAAAAGCCTGATATAGTTCATATGTATTGGACAGGTCAAGGTCCGGTGGATACACTGCTCTGGTAATAACTATGTCATCAGCAGTCTTATCATTATCTGCCACTAACCTCCAGAAGTCTCTCATACAATCATCCAAACCTACAAGTGAACTTTTATACAGAGCAATATATACATCCTGAGCATTCTCAGTCCATTCCTTAGGATTATTTAATCTTATAAAGCTGCCCCAGTGTGGGTCATCATCCTGTGGTACAGCTTGTGATGGGGAAAAGCCACGAATTTGAGAAAATACAGTTAAAGAAGTTAATGCAAATAGCATTAAAAGAAATAATCTTTTCATAATACAAAACTTTAAATTGTTAATACTTGGTTATTCAAGGTCTTCTGGACTTATAAACACCTCATCATTTATTGAGTTAGGTGCAGAAGTCCAATCATTTGTTTTAATCCTTCTAATAGCTTCGATAAGTAATGACTTAATAGACCTGCCTTCTTTAGCATCATAATAGAATATAGCATGAGCAAGCTTTGGCGGAAGATAATATGCTGTAACATTTCTTCTTCCTGTCTTCTCTATTGCTATGAAAGCAGAAGTACGTATCATTGGCTTTGAACTATCTGAAGATAAGTGCTTGGTCAGAAGGTACTCATAGAAAGCCAGTTGATAATGTAGACTGTACTTCTTGATGCTAGTTACAAAATCACCTGTATAAGTCTTTATATCAACTACACGATATGAACCATCCTTATACTTAATGACCATGTCCAGCAATCCCTTGATTGGGTATTTACCTTCAATCTCTTCACAGGCATACTCTTCTACAAGAGGCACTTGATACTCAATAGATTCTACATCTTTGAATATCTCTGACTTAGCCTTGAAAGATTCATATGCATCGAGCAACTGCATGGCTTTCTCATGGTCCTCTCTTGTGATGATGACTCTATCTGTTGACTCAGCAATGTACTTTACATCAATATAAGACTTTGCCTTAGCAACAGCATTAAGTATAGTAGCAGCCTTCCATGATGGATTAAATCCAATCCTATCTCTTGCTGTAAAGATAAGAGTTTCTTCATCCAGACCAGAGTCTTTATTCTCAATCTTCAACCTTACAATCTCATCAGCAAAGTCCTTCATGCCTGGTGTTAACCTTGGTAAGTCCACAATGATAAATCTATCTTCTACCTCTTCAGGACTTGTGATAAGAGCATCTACATAAGACCCAAAGTCAAGTGCCTGACTCTTTCTCTCCTCCTTGTTAGTTAACATCTCATATACTCCATATGGGTCCTTTGCTAATTGTATTAACATGCTTGCATTGATACCCTCAATTTTGGAGTATTCTTCATACTTACTACTCTTACTCATTGTTTGTTTGCTTTAAATTATTACCTACTGTTATTACTTTAGTTGCAATTTTCTCAAGTACTTCAGGACGAATTACATGAAGTAGCTTATCAGCCAGTCCATCTACACGTTCAACAAGTATGCAAGGGTCATTACCATTCTTAGTAAGTTCCTTATTAATAGCTTTTGCTGAGTAAATTAAGTTCCCTACTACACTCCGCATAAGCCTATTAATGTACTTACCATACTTAAGGAAGAACGCATCAACATAGATGATGTTAGAGTATTGCATAGATAGAGTAAGACGTTCACTATATTGATGCTTTGCTACGTATGCTTTTAACAATATAAAAGGCATTATTATCCTTGGGATATAAATCTTCTTATCATCCACAATGAGATAATCAAATGCATTGTTAATAATGATAGGAGCACTTTGAGTTCCTGCCATATACATAGCACCACATGCTGTTGTTGCTACCTCTCCTAATGTTAAAGGGGCATGGAGAGGAAAGCTAGCACGCTGCTCAGGTTTAACTGAAACTGCTAATCTGGGATAACTTAATCTGGTAACATCAATAGATGTAGCAGCCCATTCGTATGGTCCTGGTAATATGATAGCTTCCCAATTAGCAATCTTTATTGTACTATCTGGAGAATAACAGATGCTATACCTCTTTGGTAGTTGACTAGTTAATATATAGAACATAGGATATCTTGGATGGTCTTCCCTGGCATAATCAACAAGTACACTGCCATTAAGACCTGATATCATAGGAACCTCAGCCTTGTCCAAGGCTCTAGTTATACGCTCTGTACTGACAATAACCCGTGCTCTACTATTTACTTTGTCAATATTAACCATTCTATCATCCTCATAAGGCGCTCTGATTATCCTGTGTTCTGCTGCCATGGGTAAAATCCTCCAATGTTAATAGTTTACGTGTAAACATCATACCCTGTTCAGAATAATATACAGGTACTACATAGTCACTGCCATGGTTGTATGCTATGAAAGCAGTTACTCCATGCACAATCTTTGCAGCTATATTAGCTGCAAAGTGTGTAGTAGACTTGAATGAACATGGCAAGTCCATACCTTCACCCTCAGCAAATAGGCTTTCTTCATAGAATTTTATGATTTTATCATATACATCTGAAGGCATAGAAGTTGGTCCTGGCACAAAGTAAATCTCAAAGGACTCTGCGGTCAGCCTTGCATCTATGAGCATTTCAATTTCTTCTGTATGCTGCATATTTCTCCATGTATCATACAAAGTTTTCCTGGATGTAATACTATCTGTAGCTGCAATGACTATATTATGGCCATTTACATTGTAGTCACGCTCAATCCAGCTGGCACGTGATTCTACAAGTATATTTGAAGGAGCATATAGTGCAATAGCTCTACCTATTGCATTTACCTTGAGACTTCCCACATCTCTTATTGAATATAGCTGCCCTGCCAGATTCAAGGGTGATACATAATCAAAGTCCACAAGCATTATTTCGTGGAATATGCCTGTTCTTGCAAGAAAGAGAGCTGTCCATGAGCCTATGCTACCAACACCTACTATAGCTGCACTTAATTTATCCTGGGATGGCTTTGCCCAGGGTGCAGCGCTAAATCTAAATGTATGCTGTTGTTCCATATTAAAATAGTTTAGTAGTCAACCCCTCGTCCATATAAGTCTTTCCATACAGAGTCTTCATAGGTAAGGCCTGTTGTTTTGTTTATCTTTGAGCCTTTTGTAGTATACTCTTTCACTGGCTCAGGCTGCCAATGATAAGTAGGGTCATAACCTGTATTATAAGAAGGATACTTAGGTTTGTTGCTCATTGTAGCCATGACAGAGAGAGCTTCTGTGAAAGCACTTTCTTCAGGTTCTTCCATCTCTACATTAACATCAAATGTTTCTATTCCTATTGTTTCCTCAGTAGATTCTTCTGTAGCAATAGTTTTTCTCAATGATTCTCCTGTGATAGGATTCTTACACTCAGCATAACCTGTTTTTCTTATCACTATATTCTCTTTAACTGGAATGGCTATCTTAGCTACTACGTCAAGATTATTGTTTACAATGACAGACAGGTATGTTTCATACACATCAACGTTGTTAATAAGTTCAGTTATATCTGTAGTACTGAAGAATACGGCCATAGTGTTATGAGAATGTATCAATCCATACTTACACTCTTGCAAGTGTTCGTATTTATCGTACAGTTCAATAAGTTCTTTTTCCAGTGTTGCAGATACAGCTGCTCCTGTGCCTGTAGCAATAGGGATAAGCTCAATAGCAGTCATAAGAATCTCTACCTTGTTCTTAGCTGATGAAGATACTTCTGACTTATAGAATAATAGTCCTTGCCACTCAATGCTATAGTTAGTAAGGCACATAAGTTGTATCTTACTTACAATATCACTTGGTATAAAGAGCTTTGCTCTAATATGTTCAAGCTCTTTAGTGAATAAGTTTTCACCCTGGTACTTAGCTTCTACTTTTGCTTCGTACCCTGCGTACTTTTTTGTGTTCATAGTAGCCGTTTTTTTCTTTTGTTTTTTCATAATACTGACTGTTTACGTAACTTACTGGTACTGATATATCTCCTGCTGAAATGTTTATACACGAAGCTATTTGGTCAAATTCTACCATCACAGGTTTAGTATTTATAATATTGAATATGGCATCTTCTGGTGCTTCCATATCTACGATTACATCTATAGTAGTATCTTTAAACTCTATGGTGGTGCTTGATAGTGACTCTATTGTATAAATACACTTCTTCTGTATACTTCTTATCTCATCAGGTGACAATTCAGATATTATCTTATTTAACTGTTTACCTGTATAAGTATCTTCTAACTTGCCAACAACATGATAGTAGTCTCCAACACCTGGTATAGACAGTTCAAATATGCGCTCTTTTTGTATAGGCTTAGCACTGTATGATTGCATGAACTTACTAAGAGATTCCGTAACAAATTGTGAGTAAAGTCTATACACTCCAACGGTATTTTGTGTCCTTATTATTGGATATAAGTTGATAGCAAGACCTTCAATCTTTGGCTGCAGCGAGCCTACTAATGTATTTTCTATTGTAGCATTAAACTTTTCTTTCTCATGCGGTATATACAGCCACTCATAGAATTTTCCCAGTATGTCTCTAGTCACAGTTCCCAGACACATAAGACCTGCATTACGTCTAATAGTGGATACATGAGGATGTATAAACAAAGCACCATCACCCACCTCGTAGTACTTAAATCTGGACCTATTTATGCTTATTGTAATATCACGTATGGTAAATGTAGCAGTATCTTTGAAGGAGCTGAAGTAAATAAATGCAAAGGGTATACGTATAGTTACAAACACGTCATGTAGTGTGTAGGTAGCAGTAGTTTCAACATCTATCATTTCAACAGAAGGGAAATATACTACAACATCTATGGAACTAGAACCTTTGTGAGCATGGATGTCAACTCTTTCCTCACCAAAGATGTCATAAAATACTTTCCGTATCATATCAGTAAGTATATTTACTATTCTATTTAACATTTCACTCTCAGTAAGTAACTCAGGCTGAGGAGTATTATTTGTCTGTTCCATTGTTAATGAATTTAAGGTTAGATAAGAAAAGGGGGTATATTTCTATACCCCCTTCAACTCACAGAAACTATTTAACCCCTGAATCAACTTTCTTTGGACTCATGTAGATTTTAACCTCAGCTTCATTGCTAAGAGGACTTGATGGACCAAGTTCTCTAATACCATGAGAATCCTTCAGAAAGAATGTGACCTTACTGGATAGTTCATCATCCAGAATGTCATTCTCTTTCAGCTGATTGAGAAATCCTGCAAGAGTAGCTGCTTCAGTCTGTACAATCTGTGTACTTAAGTTGGTCGTGTTGACCAGTTTTACTGTTACCATAGTTTGTTTGTTTTTGGTTTTACAATATTATCTTTTAACAAAATTGCAATGTATACTCCCGGGTCTTCTTTTGATATAGTACTATACATACCATTTATTTCATAAGGCATGGGTAGCATCTCCTCTACATTATCATCCTCTATCCACCCATTCCTTACTATAAGGTCTTGTACAGTCTGTACCATATTTACCCAGTCATACTTTTGTTTTGTCTTTCTTACGAAATGTATTCTAATTACAATAGGTTTCTCCAGAGAGACTGCTATCTTTCTGAAGTGTGCAATAAGACTTTCATCATCCCATAAGTGCTTTGTAGCCTTCAGATAAGTAGCTAAAGCTTTGGATGGAAAACTAGATGCTCTCCTGTTCTTGGATATTATCCTGCTATTCTTACCTGATGGAACACTTCCAGGGATAAAACATGAGAATAATATATCATTCATATACTTGATTTATTAAATGATTGACTATATTCTTAGCAAAGTTAAATCCCATTCCCTTAATGCAGTCAGATATATCCTTAAGTTCCAATGCTATAGGCAATGCAATGTATGGTATACTATACATATTGCTAAACTTCTTTGCATTCTCAAGTCCTGTTGTATCATTATCCCAGAAGATTAGCAATCTTTTGAACCTTTGCATTTGCTTATGCATATACTTCTCAGGTAGCCATGTAGTTTCACTCACCGTAGCAATAGCCACATATCCAAGTTCATAAAGGCACATCACATCTTTGAGAGATTTAGTCACAATCAGCAAGTCACCTGATTTAGGAAGTACTCCTTCACCCTGTACTACATCTCCCCCATTGCTAAACCATTTATATTCAGACTTTGGCTGGTATATCTTTCTTCTGAATATATCCTCATCCCAGTAGTATTCATAGCTGTAAGCAAGCTTATCAGCTCTATACATCTTGCCATTTATCCAGAAGTGAGTAATAGGTTTAACACCAAATAACTTTAGTGTATTGATAGGTATTCTGTAATTTCCATACCAATAGTCATAGTCATCCTTATTAAATTCCCTACTCTTTATCTGTATGACTGTAGTATTTCTATACTTAATACTACCAGACCCATTACCATTAAGATATACGCTGGGATTTATAACTCTCTTTGAATACTCAGGAAAGCTGTGTATTAATCCCAGGGAGAAGTCTTCATTAATCTTCTCCAGAGCCTGGCTATATGTAAGGTTAAACTTAGCCATCACATAGCCAATAGCTCTGAAGGATTCTCCTGTGCCAAAGTCCTTATATAAAGGTCTTCCGCCAATATCTGATATAACACAGCTGGGGTTCTTATCTTCTCTAAACTCACTATGAAACTTTTTGCCTGGCTGTTTAAAGGATTCACAGTACTTAGTGAATATATCATATTCACTAATGCGCAAAAGTACCTGTTCATAGGTGAGCTCTCCATTGAAACCCCACTTCATATTACTCAGATTTTAGAATGCAGCATTATCAAGGTCTTCTTTAGAAATGTCAGGTTTAGTGTCTTCATCAGGCTCTGCTCCTTCCACAACGTCAAACCTGGGATTAATTGCCAGGATAGACTGTTCAGGAGGCACTGTTGCAAGTTCAAAGATGGGTGAATAAGATGGTAAGGTAGGATAACCATTTGCATTGAGCACAACTTTAATCCTGAGCTCTTTCTTATCCCAGCCAGGAGTCTTCTTGATGTCAGTGATAATCTTATTACAAAACTCTTCAAAGGTCTTAACGCCTGTAATCTTATAATCTTCACCAAGGAATTTGGTAGTAAGGTTTTTAGCAACAGCATTAATCTTCCTTTGAGCTGCTTCAAGAGCTTCCTCATCTTTAATCCTCTCATCAATCTTAGGTTCATAGTACCTACGTGATGCTGTAGCATTATTAGCATCTCTTACTTCAATCTCAAGATAAGCATTAGCTCCATCTTTAGCAGGTACAAAGCGTATGTCTTTGATAAACCTGCCTGTACTAATAGCTGTCTTAGGAGTTACCTTAATGAAACTTTTACCTTCGCTTGTTTTATCATCAAAACCGTACATAGTAATTTATTTTAGTGATTTAACATTTAATTTATTTAATATTTTCAGTATCAGCGTTATAAATGTCAGACGTACTTTTATAAGGGCTTTCTGCCTCAGCAGTTGAAGTAGATTCTTCTGGATTTGGTACATCAAATACAAATTCAGCATTTCTCTTGCTTGGAAATACACCCTTAAGAACTCCAGACCTTTTCAAGGCAGCCATATCTGATGCGCTAAGTCCCAATGCCTTAGCTACTTCTTTCCTGGTATAGCCTTCTTCACGAATGAGTCTGATAATTTCAGACACTTTGATTTGTTTTTTTTCGCTCATAGTTGTTTTAATTTATGTGTTATTTAATGTTATAATATTCACGCATGGTTTTATCTACCAGAGATAAACTATTAGGTATTCTAAAGTCATTAAACATCAAAAGAGCAGTCTTACCTGTTGACCTGTTAGCTTGAGTTTCAAAGTAATACTTATGTTCTCCATCACTACCTCTATCTACTGTGGTGAAAAGAACATTAGTCATCTTACTTTCCAGCTTAATTCTTTCAAGCTTTCTTCCATTTGTCAACAAGCATTTAGACTCATTACCATCAACATCAGTATATAAAGTTACATGTCCCACGAAGTACACAATTACGTCAGGGCGCATCTCATGATTGACAAAGCTTATAAGAGTATATATATCTCTTGCCAGGTCCATCCACTTATCATAAGTGGCTTTTTTGAACTCAAGCATTTCCTTGTCATTCATGATAGCATTCACAGTGTCAATCACCACAGATTTGATTTTCTCACCCTTATGTACCTTCTCAAGAATGGCCAGGACCACATCTGAATCAGATGTTAATATCTGGCTTTTACCTACAGGAAATATAGGTCTTGGGAATGAGGGTGGCTTCTTGTCGCAGTTTATCCACAATGTTGTCTCAGGGTCCATGCCTTTATATTCTGACATGTCCCATTGACCATCAGGCAATTTCTTTGGTGCATAAGTGCCGTCAGGATTTATAGCCAGACAGGTACTCTTTCCTGTACCACTTATACCCAAAATTCCAACTGAAATACCCATGTTACCTCCTATTTATTTGGTTATTACTATTCTCTTTTCAATCTTTTGATAAACCTCCTCAGTCATTTGTTCAGCTGGAGGAAGTTCTTTAAAATAGTTCACTGCCCCATCAAAGTATAGAGATGTCTCGCAAGGCTCTCCATTCCTATCAAATTCAACAGCAAGTCTTCTATAGCTATCTTTAAGTCTGGTAATATCATAGTTCAGATATCTACGTATCTTATGTCTGAATGGAGAGTATAGAGTAAGCATAATATCAACATCTTTTGAAGTGGCTTTATAGTCAGCAAGACCATCTGCTGATGGTTCAAGTCTATCCATTTTGATAGATTCATTAGACTCTTTAGTTAGAGCTTGCTGCTGTACAATAACAGGTATACCACCCCATAGATTTCTTACTCTAATCATATACTCTGATGAGAACTTCTCAATAGTTTCATACAATGTAGCCTTCTTTTCACTTCTTAGCAAGTTCACATTATCAATGATGATGATAGTAAATAAATCCTTATCATCTGGTATATATCTATCAATAGTATCTATCTGTTTCTTCTCACCATTGTCTTCAGTTATCCATACTTTCTTATACTCATAGTGACCTCTCTGTTCAAAATAAGAACGCAGATATTTATATATACCAAAAGGATTTCTTATATCATCAATAAACTCAACAACAGATTCAAACTTTTCAAACCAGGGTTTATCCTCTTCTATAAGTCGCAGCATATCATCAGGTAAGATATCTGTACTATACAGACTTTCAAGTCTTCTTACTGTATATCTTATATTATGCTTCATATACATCCTGTGAACTATAGCTTGCTTCATCTTCAATTCTTTACTCATCTCAAGAGAGAAGTAAAGAATCTTAACCTTGATATTAGTTTGATGAGTGAGCACAAACTCAACAGGAGAGAGCATAAACATAAAGTCAGTAATCTGACTTTTACCTGCCTTCTGATTTGCTGTTACAAGGTAGTAAGTACCCTTCTGTATGCCTGGCACAAAGTTACTAAACCTGGGGAAAGGGAAGGGTATAGTTATATCATATCCCTGTTCTCTCAGGATTTTATTCTCTCTGATTTTCTCTACCACTCTGGTAAAGACAGAGCTCTCACGCTGTGTTTCTTGTAAAGTCATCTTCTGTAGGGTCTTCTGTTAGATACTTAGATGCATCAATCTCCCACCTTTTCTGATTGATATAAGTTTCTATGTTGTTCATATACTTAATATCACCAGATTCTACACGAGCTCTAAGCACTTTCATAACAAACTCATGTTCTTTAGCTTTCTTGACTTTAGCAATATACTTATCTCTTGCTCTCCTGTAGTTCTCAGAGTTCTTAGTAGCTGCCCTGAGCATTCTACCATCAGGTGTTCTGATAGGAAAAGCTTCAAAGAACTCATCGAACTGCCTTTCAAGCACTTCTCTTCCTTCAAACATATCTATTGCATCCTGTCTTAATACAAAGTCAAGACTTTCTCCTCCTATGATTTTGATGTATCCCTCTCTCTCAAGGGTCTTTAGCATGATTGGGTCATTTACACACTTAAGAGCTACTTCTGGCCCGTGGTAGTATGCTATTAGCAGGGTGATATACTCCTGTAATAGCATACCACGAGCTTTATATTTCAAGTAGTCTTGTGTATCTAGTTCTACTTTAGCCATAATTGCGTTTTTGTGGTTAGACATTATATTTGTCTAATACAGAGTTCACTTCTTTTCTTATAAAGTAATCAATGTTTTTACGATAATAATACATAATTCTTTTATAATAGGAAGGCTTAGTTCCCATACCATTCCATATAATACAAGCTTTGTGTATTGATAACTCTTTATTCTTTGATAGCATTACTATACGAAATATATTAACAGATAGTGTACTATCAAATCTATCATTAAGCGCAAAGATAATAGAGTCCTGTATATGGTTTACTTCCTTAATCATAATAGGTCTGATATGAAGTACACCACCAGAGTTCTCACAGGCAAGATAGCTATCATGCTTACCAAGACTTTCTGTCATAACAAATGAGTGTGTCATAGCATGTAGATGTGCATTATACATTGCCTGGGTAAGTTCTCTATCAACTTGCTTATGGATGGTAATACCCTCATATAGTACAGGAGAATATCCAATACTACAGGGAACTAACATCAACATAATTAAAATCAAATGTTTCATAATTTAAAGTATTAGGTTAAACTTAGGACTCATCATATCCCATCTGTTTAATCTTCATGCTTTCATAGTCTTCAACATCTTCTAATCCAGGGTCTTGCTGAAGATAAAACTGCGGGTCATCCTCTGGACTAAATCCAAGAGAATAAAGTTCAGCCTGCTCTTCGAGTAATGCATCGAGCAGTTCATCAGATGAAATCATCTCAGGCGTGTTCATTCTTTTTGTTTTTTGTTGTTTTTACCTGTCCAAAATTCCAATATGTTATTGCAGGATTCACGTTTTTTACTTGTACTTGATATAGCAGCTTTATTAGTCACTGCATCATAGTACATGGTAAACTCCCCGTCATCACCCATATAGAAAGGGGTATCCTTTACATCAATGTTTAATTGTTCAATAGCAAGATTATCAAATGCAATAACATCAATGTTAAAGGTATAAATAGGTGACTCAAGGAAGTGTATAGCTTCTTCACATATCACATTAAAGTCTCCCAGCGAGTTGTAGTATGTCACTCCTCTCCCCTTTCTTTTATATCCAAGTACTACAATCTTAAGAGGATAAGGAGCTGTAATACTTAAGTTAAACACATTCTGCCAGTCTGTAATACCAAGCACTGTGTGTATTACTACATTGGGAGATATTCTCATCAAAGTAACAATATCAGACAGATAAGGATATTCAGTAAGAGATACTCCAATACCATGTATCAACTGTTCATTGACAAGTTGTTTAAGTACATCAAGATTCTCAGAGATATGTATAGCATTGATGGTAATGTTACATATGAATCCCTTCTCTTTAGCAAACCTTAAGAACTCAACGAGCTGAGGATATTTAAATGGATTACCTCCCCCTATGGCCAGCTCAATACCAGCAGGTAACCCTTCCAGTGCTTCCTTTAACTTGTTAAAGTCAGCATGCTTACCATCAACAAGAGAGCCTTCATGGCAAAACTCACATTCAGCGTTACATCTGTTGGTAATCTTAAGGTCAATAGATTCAGGGAATGCAACATGTTCACCTCTACCCATATTCTTTCTTATCTTAGTACCTGTGTCATAAATAGTGATATGATAATCTCCATTTTGATAATTGGCAAGTTTATTCATGGTTAATTACCTTTAATAAATATTACAGTTTCTTTATCATCTTTGTATTTTTCTATGCTACTATCTATATCATCATAGTCATCATTGTCATTGCTGGTAATGATATAGCCAACTCTAAGATATCTTTCCATCAGCTTGTCATTTGTAGTGATAGCATCCAGAAATTCCAGTGCTTCAAAGCTATGGTCCACACCACCAAAAGGACAGTCATATGTGTCTTCTTCTGGATTGTACAGACGCTCTTTTATTTCTTCACCAAATGTAACCTTTATACCAAACTTACTTTCCAGGTTATCTACAAAATCTTCAATTGCTTTAATTCTTTCATCGTTAGTACAATTATACATACTATCCCACAGAATAATGAGAGCATACTGTATCTTTGCCTCTACGGACATTGAAGTACCATGTTCCCAACCAAAGTAGGCAGTATCATCAATGTGTACTTTCTTTGGAAGTTCTTTTGTGCTTACTATTGTAGGTATGACAATAGCATGCACACTTGAGCTGTTTGTTTCAAACAATCTGGCTCTCACTGCGATGTGTTTCATAATTTTGTAAATTTAGTTGAATAAACTCTTCTACTTCTTCCATTATAGAATTAACAATATCAGGATTAATAAGAATATCAACACCACTTTTAAGTGCATTATCTACCATCTTTATACTGTGTATGACAGTAGTATGGTCTTTACCAAATAAAAACCCAAGAGCTTCATAAGTTATACTTAGACTCATGTTATATGTTTTATATTTATCAGTTAATGTCTTTACTATGTAGAATATTATTTGCCTTGGTATGGCAATTCTTCTACTTCTTGTTGGCTTATGAAGTTCCTTTGGCTTTAACCCATATTGTTCACACACAAGGTCTACAGTCATGGTAATAACGTCAGCTGCTTTAATAGTTGATGATAATATTACATTTGCAGTAATGCACTTCTGTATGGTAGAATCTACTCTCTGTATTAGAGTATCAATCTTAGCATCAGCTATATCAAAGCTGTAAGAGTAGATAGGTCTGTCTGTAACTATAAATACCTCTGCTTTCATAACCTGTTGCTTTTATACATCCTTTCCAGCATAATCAACTTCTCTTCTTCTTCTCTATCCAGCATAAACACCTCTTCAACGTCATCAACAGTGTAGGTAGTATGATACTTAGAGTTTATTATCTTTACAAGCTCTTCTGTAGTATTAACAGAAGAGCACTCCTGCTGTACTAATCTAATTAATACAGCAAGAGCTTTAAGCCCTTCTATGTTCATATGCTATGCTTTATAGTTCTCTGAAAATGTAAATAAGAAACCCATCCATAGGTTCAGATGACAAGTACTTGAATCCCCTTCTTTCTATCTCTGCAATCTCACCACCACCAAGAGGTTCATTGTAAGGTACTTCCAGCTTGTAAAATTTAAACTCTTTGCAGTATCTTAAACTATTGATACGAGAGTTTATTGATTCTTCAATGTAATCCACAGTATAATCAATTTCAGGTTCCATATACCACAAAGTTAATAATTAAATTGAAATTACAAAATCTGTTGTAACTCATTAAGGCTCTCTACCTTAACAATATCAACCTTTGCAGGGTCAACACTATCAGCATTAAACACTGCATTGAGTAGCCAATTCTCTGACTGAGTCTCTTGAGGTACAACATAGATGATAGTAGCTACTTCATGTACAGGCAATCTATCAGTTCTTCCTGCCTTCTGACTTGCCTGTACCTCAGAGCCATTGAAACTTTCCATGATAGCAAACCTTGGACTTTTAAGGTTTACTCCCATAGCAAGGGATGAGCAACTTGCTAACACCTTAATCCTATCTTCGTTAAAATCCTGTATTCTCTTGATATTTACCTCCTTAGGATTCTTAGAGTGTACTGTAGGCACACCTATTCTTTCTGCCTGACTTATTAACTCAGAGAATATCAGGGTTTTAGCTGTAGGATACTTTTCTTCTATCATACGCAGTATCTGCCTTGTATAGTGCAGTGAAGATGTGAGGGAGTTAAGAAATTCTCTTCTTGCCTTAACTGCATATACATAAGCATAAGCTTTCTTTCTTGCTTCTGCAGGAGCTTCAGGATTGTTAATAAGAGTAAAGGCTGTTCCAAGCACATCAAACCCATTTGTAAATGGCAACATGTCAGCCTTAGCTTCATTGACTCTTTCTGTAAGGTATTCATATTGCCTTAACTCGCCTGTACTCCATGATTTCTTTACAGTGGTTACTTTGACAAATACATTGTTAGATAGTGCATAAGAGAAAATAATATATCTTCTCTTATTGATAATCCCATCAGTAGCAGCATCAATGTACTTATACACAATAGGACAATACCTGGCATACATAGCAGCCTTATCTGGTTTGCTATTATCTGGCGTACCTGTAAGTCCTATAATAGGTATGCCAAGATGGCTCATATTCTCTATCAAAGTACCATATTCAGGAGTCATAGCAGTATGAACCTCATCAACAATGAGCATATCATATTGAGATAGTTCTGTAGGAGTCCACTTGTATGCAGTTTGTATGTTATAGATTGTAAATTTTGTATCAGTGTGTACTTTAGATAGCTCATCATTCCATTCTTTAGCAATAGCAGTACGTGGCGATACAACCAGAACATTCTTTTTCTGAGCTCTTGAAGCTGCAAGAATGCCTACTCTGGTCTTGCCAAAGCCTGTATTTGCTACAATAGTTCCATTAAATCCAAATTTAGCAAGCCTATCAACAGCCTCTTGTTGAAGTTCTTCACGAGTTTTCATATTTACTTCTCCCAATAGTTAGAAATTTTAATATCTACTTTAACAGGTATAGATGTAATAACTTCCTTTGCTGCACTTATCATAATCTCCTGTAATCTATCTGCCCATAGCTGAGCATAATCTTCTCTTACTTCATACTGAAGTTCATCATACACGCTCATTATCAAGTGTGCTGGTATGTTATGTTCTTCTATATATCTATCAGCAAGAATAATAGCACGCTTTAATATATCAGCACTACTACCTTGTACAGGAGTATTCTTGGATTCTCTTTCTATGGATGAAAGATTAATATGGTCTTGCCTGGTTAAAGACTTGCTTGTCTTATACCTAGCATACTCTTCTTTCCAATCGGAGAACCATCTTATCCTTCCATAGGGTTGTGATGTTCTGATAAATCCTCTCAGCTTACCTAATTCTCCTATGTAGTCAAGAAACTGTTTTACTCTTGGTACTAAGGAGAAGAAAGTATTGATGAATCTATCAGCATCATCTACTGGAATATTCAGGATGGTAGCAATTTTATGTTTAGAAGCACCATAGACTAGTGCAAAGTCTATAGTCTTCTGAGCATCTCTGTATGTAATAGAAGGATTAAAGGGCAAAGGCTTCCTTACATCTGTGATAGGAATGTTAAAAGTCATAGCACATAACTTGGAATGTAAGTCTTCTTCCTTGTTAAATACTTCGAGCCATAAAGGGTCTTTACTAAACTGTGCTATTAACCTTAGTTCAATGTTAGAAAAGTCACCACCAACAATCTTATATCCTGGAGCAGCTATAAAGCAACTTCTTATTACCTTGCCTAGTTCTCCTTTCCTTGGAATATTGTTGATGTTAGGATTCTCGGTACTTATCCTTCCTGCAGCAAGTATTTGCCATATGCTGGTATGTACACGCTGAGTAACAGGATTTATATATTCAAGAAAGGACTTTCCAAAAGAGCTGTTTAGCTTACCCCACTCACTGTATTGAAGTAACTTAGGAATAATAGGATGCTTATTCTGTAGCAGCCTTAACTCACTGCTATCTGTAGAAGCAACACTTATCCCTAACATCTTGAGTAACGCAAGCTTCTGCTTAGAGGAACTCCAGTTTATAGTTACTTTTCTCTCAGCTACATTTGAGGAAAATAAATCAAGTTGCTGTGCTGGCTTTATAAACTTATTAAGCTTGGGATTTACTTTTGCCTGCTCTATGACTATATCATCCAGCTCTTTCTCTATTGAACTTACCTTATCCTGTATAGTCTTAATCACTTCATTCCATCGTGGTATATCTATTAATACACCATGATATTCCATCTTTGCATAGGCAATAGTAACTTCATTTTCAAGTTCAAGAATTTTATCAAGCTTAAAGTTCCTTATTAGTAAAAGCTGCTTATCTCTTATATCATGTAAGAATCTTACATCATAAGCAGCATAGAGAATAGTAGATTCTACTAATCCCTTGAACCTCATCTTGCCTCTTTCTTCTTTACTCAGGTCTATATCAAGATAGTTCTTACATAAAGCCTTGAGACTTAGCTCTCTACTATCTTTATCATGACCTGTAGTAAGAATACATTCAGCAAGAAATGTGTCATATACTTTGCGTATATGTATATTATAATGTAACAGAAATCTCAAATCAAATTTAGCGTTATGGAATATAAAGGTCTTATCTTTATCTTCCAACAGAGGTTTGAACTCTTCCAATTTTACTGAAGAACAATCAATTACGTATTGATTTTCAGGTGTACCCAACTGCATAGTTTGAAGTATACCTGTGTATGGGTCCATTGATGTAGTTTCAGTATCTACTGCTATCAATGGATGAGCACTTAGATAGTCTATGCATTGCTGTACTGTGCATAGGGTTATCTTATCACTATCTAAGTTAAATTGTTGATTAGTTATTAAATATACCATAGTTTGGATATTAAGTAAGGGAGGGCACTTATGTGCCACTCCCTTTTGTTACTTCTAACGACTGAAGTCTGTTTTCACAGCAGCTGCTTTAGCAGGCTGTGCATTAGTAGTGCTGACCTGGTCATTGCTCAGGAATTCATCCTTTTCAGCAGACCCTTCAGGCACTACAATGACACGCCTGTAAATAGGCTCACCATTGTGAGTCATTACAGCACCTGTGGTAGGATTAATCTTGGCGTCCTGCCCTTCATAGAAGGGTTGAGTGGATTCCTTAACAATCAACTTGACCGGAGTTACTTTTTCAGAGAAGTCATCTCCTTCTTTGAGATTATGCTTCCTGATAAGGTCTTCCAGGTCTTTAACCCTGCCACGCACACCTGCTACCCTCTTATCCTGGGTGAGAAATCCCGAGTCATTCAGCTTAGTGCCTTCATAACGAAGCGGGATAATCCCAAATTCAGGATTGTTCGGAGATACAGCAATCAGACTGTCATGTCCCTGAGCTTTGAAAATTACAGCTTTCATAGTAATAGAGTTTAAAAGATTATATAAAAATATGCAGGTCTTTATTTATAGACGCGACCTGCTTTACGTCATATATCTTAACGGTCTCTCTTGAGTCTCTTGAGCAGAGCCTTTTCTTCAGAGGTCTTTATAAATGTCTCCCTGTCTATTTCTAGCTTGGGAGGTCTTATACCTGCTCGTACCATCATATCATCATCTGTGGTATCTACAGGTTTATAAAGCGGTCCACCACATATATTTTTTCTCATGGCTATAAAGTTTTAGAATGATTAAGCATACTGTAATAATACTCTCATCACAGGCAACTCCGATGCTTCAAACTCTATAGGAGCTCCTGCAAGGAACTCTTCCTTGAAGTTATTAACTATCAGAGGCATCCTGTGATGATACTTACTCACCTGCCAATTGGCTGGTATAGTTATTAAGGCAAATTCATTTTGCCTGCTATATATACCACCAAGTAGCAGATTAGAGTCAGGTAAGGAAAATCTCACCTTACCTTCGTAAAAGCTATCTACCTCCAATATGCATCTATTAGAAGCTATGGGCCTCCATATATTGCCAAGTTTTTCAAACCTGGCATTATAAATTCTGCCATTGTCAAACCCAAACTTCATGGTAATAGGTCCATTAGGAGTATATACAGTGGTGAGAGTACCTGGTACAACAGGTACTCCACCTTTAGAAGTTCTTCCGCACATACTACATCAAGTCTTCAGGGTCAAACTTAGTGCTGATAATCCCGTATCGGAATGCTGTATATACAGCTTCATATGTAGTCAGTTTTTCTGCCAGGGCTTTGAGTATCTGAGATTTCCTGGGGCAGTTAAACATCAAATCAGCTAACAACCCAGCAAGCTCAGCATTCTTTTCTTTTGATATACCCATTGATTCAATTAAAGAATCAGTGTCAGGTAAATTTTGTTTTTTAGATTCCATAGGTTCCATAATCATAAATTTTAAAGGTTATTAATTAAGGACAACATTATTCATAATGTCAAGTTTATTTATTACTGTGGCAAAGTTGTATGCTATAAAAGCTAACTCTTTGCCACTGTATAGCTTGCTTAACTCCTCTAAAATAGCTGACTTAGTATCATAAGCAGCTATCATAGTGGATAATATCATTGCCATCTCAATGCGTGTGGACGTAGGTATGCCCATAGCATTGGATAGAGTTTCATCATCCTTTTTCATAGGAATTAAGCTTTGATGACAGTATGTATATCATCTTCAGTGTATCCAGGGTACATAGTTACCCACATACCCCTGCACGTGTGCATAAAGGAGGCATCTTTATCACACTGGTACTTAGTACCAATGTGTTTGCCTTCCTTGTCTAAGTAGAATTCAACTGCAAGTACTTCTCCTGGCCTGGAGAACCTTGTAAATTCCTTTTTGAAAAATTCCATATCTACATTCATAGGTATTATACTAACCAGATTTTGTTATAACAGCCTGACAGGTAATCTGGTTAGATTTATGTGACCTGTCAGGCATAAAAATTTAGATATATTATTTAGGCATATCATTAATTTCATCCAGGTATTCTGATGCTTCAGAAGATATGCTTTCATCACCACTCTTCATGATGGTGACTTCATACCAGCAGCCACCACCATTTGATGTGGTTCTTTCTTCCGCAAATACAGCATTTACAGGGTGTCTGTTTAGCCAATCATTGTGGCTAATATCTCCAGTCCCATTGTACAAGGAAATGAGATGTGAACTTCCTTTTACAATGCTTAGAGCTTGCCTACCCTTTTTGGTGGTAAACTCTTTTACACTGCAAGGTAAGTTCTTGCACTCAGGAATGCTCTTCATTGGCATCTCCTCAATCAAGGATGGAGATATTATTAACAGCTTGCTAAAGCCGTCAATAATTACTGGACCGTTTTCTACGGTCTTTATTATCTTGATATTTTTCATAGTATAATACTTTCTACCATCACACCTATGGTAGTATTTTCATCTTTGGCTGGTGTCGCCATAAATGCATTTGATAAGAGTGTATGCTTATAACCCATAGACTTATTGATTCATCTATGTCAAATGCACGCATACACAATTTTTATTGTATGATATTACCTTAACTTTTGCGTATCAGCAGCATCACAAAGGATACTGCTGAAGCTCCAGCAAGTATAAGTCTTGCCTGACCACTCAGTGTTTCACTTGTAACTGCGAAAGTTATAAAGAACACTGCGCATAAAATTAAGGTTATATCATACAGGTATAACCATTTTTTCATATATATATGCTTAAACCCAAGAATCTACTATGGCTTTACTAAATACAAAGGCACTTGCTCCTACTCTGGCAAGCCACTTTGTGCTTCTTAAAAGTTTTTATGATTTGAATTTTTTTGGTTTATATACTTTTAATTGGGGGTGACGCTGTATAAGATATTCCCAATTAAGTTTTCCCAACATTTCTGCATTACAATATTTTATAAATCTGGGGTGATTATCCAGCAGCATAACCCAGTCATAATAGTCTAATTTGTTCCAATCACAATACTTTGCGTATTTTGATTTGTATGTTAATAATTTAGCCCAATCGGAACCTTGTATTTCATTCCAATTACAATGTTTTTCAAATTGCGTATATCCATGTCTGAGCCTCCATAACCTAAAATTCAATGGACACTTCTCAAAAACCTCCTGCAATGTTTTGCAGGAATGATTAAATTTTTTTCCTTCCTTGCAAGCTCCATTAATTTCCCATTCAGTATGGAGCTCTTCAAGTGTATTAAAGATTTTCATAATTTGATTTTTTTGGTTTATATACTTTTTTAATTTTATTTCCTGCATAGGTGGGAGTGTTACACTATGCAGAAAATAGCATACTATTTATATACTACCGTATGCTAGGGTAGTTATATTGTTAAAAACTATAAGCTATACCCCTATTATTGCTTTTATCGTTTTTATTATGTGATTATCCAGTTTGTCATAATGTAAGGGCGAGGGTATTTGCCCCTCTTCAATATAATTAGAGATAATCTTTTTCAGGATATATCTCATCTTCTTAAACTCTTTACTTTGATGGATTGCCCTGAACCCCTTTAAGTTCTCTCTATATGTGTACTCAATACTTCCATCACTATCAACTGTCAGATTTGCCCTCTGACTGTAGATATGAATTCTATATACACTTAAATTACATTCGGTATACTTTATTTTGTATACCAGTATAAAATTATTTACCTCATAAGCGAGGTAAAACACATACTCCTTCCCATTGAACCACAAGTGGTTCTCCAGTTTCTCTGCATATCTTTTTTTCCATGCAGGAATTGTGTGCTTATTGTCGTAGTTCCAGAAAATCCTTTTTGTTTCTCTGGAAATTACACTGGAAAGGTCTATCTTTTCCATAACTTTAAATTTAAATCCTCATTAATTAAAGGTTAACCACGGCGGGGATATTACCATAGTTAACCTAAAAACATACTATTTATATACCGCCGTATGTCAGAGCGGTTATATTTGGTTAAAAGAATATTTCACTGTAGTGAAAATATTCTTTTAATGTCTTGTCCAGTTCTTTCGTAGAGGATATATTCTTTGTGAATACTATCCTCACCCTGTTTGGGGTATACTTTGTGATATTCACGAAGTTTCCCCAAATGATGGCTTCAAAATCACCCCTATACAGTTTGTTAGAGGCTATATATTTGAAACCATATTCCAGTAATATTCGTTCCATATATTACTTATGTTTAAAAAATTCAAGTTGGAATACAGGTTACCACCTAAATTATAGAATAGTTCTTTATTTAAGATAGTAATCCCATTCTTGTGCATTATAACCATGCGATTATAATGGATTACTTTCTCAAGGTACTCTATATAGGTGGCATTATTCAATCTAGTGACATCTATAGTCTTTGCAAACATATAGGTATCACTTAATCTGCTATTGCCATATCCAGTTATTACACCATTATGGACAATAGCAGTGTCTCTGCCTACTTTTATGGGTTGAGTATTGGTAAAATTAATCTTACCATGTGTTGCAACTCTAAAGTGCAACACAATTAACCCACTGAACGTTCTCCTTAGTTCATAGTATTTCTCTATGACTTTGAGATTGTTCAAATTTTTATATATTCTTAATCCGGACGAGTGCCACATCATACCAGCCCCATCAGGATTATACCATGAGGCCCTTTCTAAGATATGATGCGGCACTTCGCCAGATTTATTTATGATGATTACGCACATGTTCTAAGATTTTTATTATAATATCAGCCTTCCGCAAATCAGGGCTTAACCCTATGTGCAGCGGAAAGGCTGTATTGAACCGCCAGAGGTCATTACTAGCATAGTTGGTTGCACCAACTACTTCAGCTAATCTTGGTATCCTCGGGCAGTATACCAGATTCTCACCCCGTTCCTCTTTCAGGCCGAAGAAAACTATCGGAATAGGTAAGTCATTGAAGTCTCCTTTAATGTCAGAGCCCACGTTATACTCATCTCTGAAAGAATAACTGTAGGCTCTTTCTGCTTTACTTTCTTTCACCCAATTACTATTGATTGGGCGATATAAGGCTTTTGCAACCCTGTCAATTTCCTGCAACAAGGTTGCAAAATCTCTCTTATTTATAAAATGCCGATAGTTACTATATTCAATCGTAACGGGTTCGCCATCTGCTACAAGCCCATATTTAAGGACGCTTAAGGCAATCTTGTAAGCCAACTTAAGAGTCAGCTTACATAAGACAGGGGTAGCAATCCACCCAGCCGGCAAGCTTCTATACTCGAAGCCATAGCGTTTGTACTCTATGGCCCCTCTCTGCCCGTATGAACCACGGGCATCCCCCTGTAATTTGTCGAACAGGGGGTAAATATAGCTATCCATAGCGTCAGCTATGTCCCTTGTCTTTCCATGGATAGCAAAGTGAATGTGACCACCTATTGCATAGGTGTCACCAGCAACAACCAACCGGAGACCTTTTTTATCAGCCTCCTCTATTATTTTCTTTATTTTGAACCGCACCGAATTCCAGTTGCCTGGCTTAGGGCGCAGTTCAACAACGTCAGGGCATCCATCAAGCCCCAACGTCTTGTTATTGTTCGGGTCGCTGACCAGATAGCTGGCCTGGATAATGTTACCCAGTTCATCCAGCACTTCTGCTTCTGGGTCAGCACCCATTATTATAGGGTTTTTCATATTTTTAAATTTTAAATCCCGGCCAGGTGGTTTAGGCCTGACCGGGCACCTGGTTTTTCCATTACCAGAAAGGGCTGGTTATAAGTCCAGCAACTACCCCCGCCGGATAAGGCAAGGGGCTTTTCCGCAGACAGCTCACCAGGGTTTTATCCCTGGCTTCTTTGCGTTTTTACGCCCTCATCCCTGCGGCGACTCGGGCAACCATAGTGCTATCACTGCTTGGTGTAGGTTACTATACTTCACCATACACCCCCTGCTATGGGACAGGGTTAAATAGTTTTATTTTTTTTTTCTTATCCCCTTTTATTTTCTTTTTTTTATTAGTATAGGATAGTTATGGCGGGGATAGTACCATAATCATCCTTTATCTTAAAAGAGACACACTACTTATATCCCGCCGTGTGTCAGGGCGGTTATACTGGGTTATTCGTCTTCCCCGTTGGAAAATAAGAAGCAGTCGCAGTTCTTTTCATTTAGCCAGAGGCCCGCAGCCTCTGACCTATAATTGTATTCTGGGTCATAGTCGACCACTTCTCTGGCAATTACATTCTTGCCTTTTATTTCTGTGTACTGGGGTACTGCATAGTTTCCTGGTGCATCCAGTACCAGGATAACATCAATCTGTTCTTTTTTCATAGTCTTAAAATTTAGTAATCATAGTCACCACAACTATGATAAGTATCGTTTTGGGTCGTGGTCACCCTTTTGGCTATAATCCTTTATCCGGCGATACTGCCAGGATTATAGCCCTGAATTGCTTCCCCCTGGATGGTATGTAGAAGCAGCCATTTCGGGCCAATACCATCACTTTAAAGGAGGTGGAAGTTGAGCTAAGCTGAGCTCTATATATCCTGCCTAGCAGGATACTTCCACCCCCTTTATGGGGGAAAGCAAAAAAAAACCCATGCCACCTAATAGGTGGCTTATTTACCTGGCCAAGGGTGTGGCCAGTGAGGAGCAGAGTTACTTCCAGTAACTCCGCAGCTTATCCCTTATGATGCGAAGCTCATCATAAGGGATAAAGGTGACTTCACGACCATCCTTGGTCGTGAAGTGAGCTATCTTGGGGACATACCCCAAGATAACTAAGCTTACCTCAGCTACCACAACAGTGGTAGCTGATAAGCTTGCCAAATCCTCGGGGGTCAACTCTTGCCCCCTCGAGGAAGCCTTCGCATTAAAGGCTTCTTCGAAGATGGCAGGGTTGAACCCCCCTTTTTTCAGGTTAGACATGATAAACCAATTTGCCAAAGTACACGGGGGGTTTGAGAGAGGTGGTCCACCCTCTCAAGGTAGCATATTATCTTAGAGTAGTAAGGGGGGTTGAAAAAATTTTAAAAAAAATTTCAGGGGGGGGTAGGAAGGAATTTTGGTATGGGGTATAATGGAGGAAGAGGGGGTAAGGAAAAATTTTATAAAAAATTTTGAAGGAAGAATATTTCAGTGAGGTACAAATAATAAACTTCTCATTATCAGTGGATTATTCTATAATGTAGTAGTATCAGGCATTTCCAGAAAATCATTGATTTGGTATGGTAAAGGAACATATGCCAAATTTTGCATTTTAGTGGCTCAAATTTTAATTTTCTATCGAAGTGGATAGATAACTCAACTTTGAAAATAGCCTCTTAATTTGACCCCTCAGATTGCTTCTAATGCAATTTTGGCATTTAGGGTTTTAAGAAAGTTTCTTTCCTTCTCCCCCACACCCCCTTATTCTATCTTCAAAGAAGTACAGGTTTTACTTACTACATTATTATATATTATATTATTATATTATTATAATTATAATTCCAAGAACTGTGCCAGACTTCTCAAGTTACACACAATCAGATACATAACTTCAGGCATACTGATATACAGATAGTTACAGGGTAGTATAATCACATGCAGCATTAATTTTTATAAATAATTTTTGGTGTGAGAAAATAAAATTATTTTGTACATTTGCTCATCATTTTGATGGTATTAGTCAGTACTAACAAATGCATCACAATTTATGGTTAGAGAAAGCTTAGATTTCAAGCTGTATTACTTGAAAAGGCTACTTGCTCTATACGTTCTTTTTACAAGAAAGTGGAACAAGGTTTCAGTAGAACAAACTGTTGGTGAGTTCAAGGGTAAGAAAGTACCCACTATCACCATTAAGTATTATGACCCTACAGACCGCTGGTACTTACACTCAGATGATGAGAGGGCTTCTGAGTTTGAGATGAAAGAGTTTCCTCTGAGCCACCTTAGTAAGATAATTATACGCTACAAGAATAAGGTAGCAAATGAGTTTAAGAACAGGCATTCCAATACAGCCTTGAAGAAGAAATATCAGGCTGCTCGAGATACCAAAACTAATGTAACTATTGATACAAAAAATGGATGATAAACAAAGCATTCCTCTTTCTACAGAGGATATAGTAATGTTAGTGCGTGGCGAAAGACCTCCTCATATAGAATATGAGATGTATAGAAAACTACGTACTGACTTACAGAAACAAACAAAGCATTACCTGAAAGGTAAGTTAGTTAAAATTCCTCAAAAGTCACGTTATGGCAAGTAAAGTAATCCAGGTAACTGTTGACTCGGAGTTTAAGAAGTATATGCTCATATTCAGAATATTAGGTTCTTTGGGAGTGAAGGGATTTAGCGATTCATCAGAGAGAGAACTCCAGCTCTATGCTACTCTTCTTATCAAAAGGAATAAGCTTATAGCTGATGGAGTAAAGGATAATTCCCACATAGAAACTTTACTGTTTACACCACAGTCTCGTAAGGAGATATGTGAGATGCTTGGTATAAAGATTGGAGTATTCAACACATATTTGAGTAGAATAAGACAATCTGGACTTATTACAAACTATACGTTAAACTATCCAATTGGAACATTAGATGAGCTCACTATTAAATTTCAACATAAAGGTAACCTCTAAGATTTACTTACAACATGGAGAAAACCCTGCTGAAGTTATGCAACATCTCTATACAGCATTGGCATCTTCGGGGAAGCCCTTTACATTGAAGTTGGTGAGCCATCCATTAAGTATTATTGTTGAAGAATATAAAAACTCTAATTTCATATGGTTGGAAGAAAAATCACTCAGTATGAATTAAATGGAACACCTGTATATACATATAACTCAATAACTGATGCAGCAAAAACTATGGGTGTTGATGAGTCTGCCATAAGAGCTGCAGTTAAGTATGGTAGGCAATCCTGTGGATACCTCTGGAGAGCAGAGGAAGAGACTAAGCCTAAAATCCTGTTCATTGATATAGAGACTGCACCAAATAAAGCTTATGTATGGAAGCTATGGAAAGAAAACATAGGCACAGAGCAACTTATTGATGCATGGTTTATGCTGGCATTCTGTGCTAAGTGGAATGATGCTTCAAACTTTATTACTGCAGTACTATCCACAGAGGAAGTATTAAGAGAAGATGATTCAAGGATTATACGGAGATTACAAGCACTACTTGATAAAGCTGATGCTGTTGTATCCTATAATGGAGATAAGTTTGACTTGAGACATATTAATACACGAATAGTCAAGTATGGTATAAGTAAACCAGCTCAGTACAAGTCAGTTGATTTGATTAAGACAGCCAGACGTAAATTTGCCTTCCCAGGCAATAGTTTAAACGCTCTGGCTAATTATTTTAATATAGATGGTAAAATACATGTAGACTTCTCTCTGTGGAAAAGATGTATGGAAGGAGATGCTTCTGCACTATCTGAGCTAGCTACATACAATAAGCGTGATGTACTCATCCTTGAAAAGCTGTATTATATACTAAGGCCTTATGTGATTGGGCATCACAACACAGGACTCTATGAGAACTATGATACTGAATATGTATGTCCCTATTGTGGAAGTACTCAGGTTACTCCTATTACAGATAAGCAATATACTACAGTAGCATATGCTTATGCTATGTTCAGATGCCAGAGTTGTGGTGCTATAAGCAGGTCAAGAAATAATAGCTCAGGAAGGAAAGTAAAACTCTTACCACTATGAATACAGTAAATACCAAGCAGATAATTACAGAGCTTGCTGAGAAGTATGGTATAAGTAAGGACCAGGTAAGGGATGTGATAGTAGGTACATTCCGTGCTGTGAGGTATTATATGGGTAGTGCTCCTGATAGGGATAAACTTTATTTCCCTACTATCAGGGTAAAGGGATTAGGCTCTTTTGCCTGTCCTGATGATATGAAGTATGTGCTTGATAAGATAGTAAATAAGAGAAGAAAAGAAAAAGAAAGGAGGCTTCATGAAGCTCAAACTATTCGACTTGAAGGAGAAGCAGGTAATTATAGCTCCTGAAGCTCTGCTGATAAAGGAGTTTAAGGCTCTGTGGGATAGAGATAAGACCAGGTCTAAAGAGAAGGCCATTGAAGACCTGGCTTATGTATTCTACATAGCAGATATTAGCTCTCCTTATCGAAACTATGATGAAGAGGTACGTAGTGAGAAGGTAAAGGAAAGTGTAATATCTCAACCTGACTGGAAGGAAGATGATGCTATCAAAAAGGCCATTAGCAAGTATAAGGAGATTCATAAAACTTACTCTATGGGTCTTCTTGAAGATGTAGAGTATGGACTGTTTAAGATAAGGCAATACTTTAGAAATGCAGCAGAAGGACTTGCTGATGATACAGCAGGTAAGGTTACTGAACAGTACCTGTCCAATGTAGAAAAGGTTCAGAAGATGCTTACTGCAATAAAGAACCTTAAGGACATTGTGGATAAGGAAATGGTTGAGAATGCACGTATCAGAGGAGGAGGTACAATTAATCCAAGAGAAGTGCCAAAGAGTAAAAGAGATAAATATACTAAACGTAGTGTATAATGACAAAGGTGTTTTATCATCATCTGGATTTGTATAAGTTTTTATTTATTGTAGGTATTACATCTGAAGATTTCTTTGATGGTATATTTCATAAGTTGCATGTAGAACCTATTGATACATCTGATATTGCAAGTGCTGTTACTGTGCTTGTGAATATACCGGAAGGAGAATATAACAGAAAGGCTATAGTATGTGCCTTTTGCATATCAGACGTAATGAAGAATCCACTTACTCCTGGTATTGTAGCACACGAAGCTTTTCATGCTGCTGCAGCTATATTTGATGATGTAGGTGAGCTTGTTGTAAAAAAAGACTTTCAGGAACCCTGGGCTTATCTAATAGGCTATTTAGTTGAACTCATATATAAAGATATTGGTAAATATGTCAAAACTTGTAAAGATATCAGATGATATTGTTGTAGCAAAACCCTGGTCTGAGTTTGGTGTTACAGACAATCCTGTAAGAAATACAGACCAGCAATATCTTAAGTTCATTAACCCTTATGTATTTAATGAAGAGGCAAGGCATTTCCTCAGGTATGGATATTATATAGATGCACCAAAAGGTACAAGAGATTATGATGAATACTGGGATGAACAGGAGAAGAGAATACTTGAAGGGTATTCTGTTGGTGGAGTAAGAATACCAGGCAGATTATACTATTACCTTAACTTTGGTATGATTAAAGCACGCCCTGTTGACCCACTTACACATAAAGAGAGTAGTACAAGAAAGATACTTACCTTTCCTAAGTTTCTTGACCATATCTACTATCTTTCTAATGAAGTAGAAAAGTCCTTTGCAGAGGGTCCTTATACAGACATACCAAAGCAGGGTATGATAATAGCTAAATCCAGGCGTAAGGGTATAACCTTTTTCACTGCTAATGGTATATTCAGTTATAACTTTAATTTCCTTCCTGCATCTAATAATATTCTTGCTGCCTATGAGAAGCAACATTACAAGGCCACTCTTGATGCTATACACTTCACACTCAATCATGTAAATAAGTATACAGCTTTTGCCAAGAGAAGGGATAAGCTGGACAAGAGAGACCACTTCAGGGCAAGCTTTATCTATGTCAACGAGGAAGGTATTGAGATAGAAGAAGGATATATGAGTGAGATACAGGCCGTATCTTATAAGGATAATCCCTTCAAGAACATTGGTGAGTCTGTTGATGTGATAGGAGTTGAAGAAGCTGGTAGATTCAGAGAACTACTTGAAGCTTATGCTATCTTTGAGCCTACTATACGTGATGGAGATATAATGACAGGAGTACCCTTTATCTATGGTACAGGTGGTGATATGGAAGATGGCACTCAGGACTTTGCTGAGATGTTTTATAATCCTGCGCCTTATGGACTTAGAGCATACCAGAATATATATGATGAGAATGCTGTAGGGGATTGTGGTTGGTTCATAGATGATATGTGGTATTATCCAGGTACTTATGTTAAGAAAGTAACTATCTCACTACCTGATGGAACAAAGCAAGAGAAGGAAGAATTATATGAGGCTGTAGATTTAGAAGGTAATAGTATAAGAGATATTGCAGAGAAGTTACTTGATGAAAAGGCAGAGTTAAGGAAGAAAACAAGCAGACAGGCATACCTTAAGTTCTTAACTCAGCAGCCTAAGACTCCTGCACAGGCATTCTTGCGTGTATCTGGTAATGTATTTGATGCAGCAAGATGTAATGCCAGGCTAGGAGAGATAATGGCTAATCCTAATAAGTATCTGTCAAGTATCTATAGAGCTGCTCTTGAAATAGATGTATCTACAGGTGGAGTAAAGTTTACACATGATACTGTCAATCAACCTATCTATGACTTTCCTATCAGAGATAATAAGAATAAGCCTGGATGTATTGAGATATATGAACATCCTGTATTGGGACAGGATGGTAAGCCTATCTCTGGTAGATACATAGCAGGTATAGATAGCTATGACAAGGATGTATCCTCAACAGTATCACTTGGTTCACTGCTTGTCCTTGATACTTATACAGACAGGATTGTATGTCACTACAAGGGTAGACCTCCTTCTAATGTATTCTATGAGAACTGCAGGAGAATACTTAAATATTATGGTGCTGTGGCTAACTATGAACGCTCTAACCTTGGTATTTACACTTACTTCTATAATCACAATTCTCTGCACTTGTTAGCGGATGAGCCTGAAATATTAAGTGAGAAAGGACTATCTACAGGTAATCTTATAGGTAATAATAAAAAGGGTACTGCACCGAGTGAGAAGGTGAATGCTTTAGGAATAGAGCTTGCTATGCACTGGCTATCCAGGCCAGCATATGGATATGACCAGGAGAGTGAAGTAACAAACTATGATATACTTCGCTCTGTACCTTTACTTAAAGAGTTAGCTGCATGGAATGACAAAGGTAACTTTGATGATGTATCAGCACTTGGTATGTTGATGATATACAGAGAAGATAAGGTAAAGACTATAACTAAACTTGTTAAGAATGTCAAGACTATAAGAGATGACCCCTTCTGGTCAAGGCATGTAGGCAAGGTTGTGTATAGTCAATATGTTATAGATTAATTAGATACTATACGAAAAGTTTATATCTTTGTTATGTATGTTTAAAATTTTAGTATCTTTGTCACACATATTATTATTTGTTGAACATTATGGCTAAAACACCTGCAATAATTAGTCCAAACAATACCAGTCTTACATACTTTCCTTCACAGAAGAGAAAGGATGCAGAAAAGACTACAGACTTCTTCAAGCAATGTATAGATGCTGGAGCATCTCTTGTAACCTATGGTGGGCTATATAATAGTTCAGGAGTGAGAAGCACAAAGAGAGAAAAGCTTATTAACTATAATCTTGTCAATGGTATAATTGAAAAAGCTGAGATTGAGAGAATAACCAACCCACTGAGACTACAGGATGTATACTTTCCTACTGTATATAGAAACTACCCTATCCTGAGTGATAACATTCAGCTACTTTGCGGAGAGGAAAGAAACAGGTTGATAGTACCTCATGTCACTGTGATTAATAGTGATATAGTTAATCAGAAGCTTGAGAAGGTAAATCAGGAGTTCATGCAATATCTTTTTCAGACTTTACAGAAAGAAGCTTATGATGAGGAAAAAGTTAAGAAAGATATTCAGGATATAGTACAATGGAGTAAATCCAGATATCTTGACAGAAGAGAAAAGATGGCTCAGGATACTCTGGACTATCTATTTAGAACTCAGATGTTACGGGAAGAGTTTAGTCGTGGATTTAAAGACTTGCTCATAGTAGCAGAAGAGATTTATATTATTGATGTTATTGGTGGTGAGCCTATCCTTAGGAAGGCTAATCCCAATAGCATATTTACACTACGTAGTGGAGATTCCTGGAAGATTGAAGATTCAGATATTATCGTTGAAGAAAGTTACCTACCTATAGGTGAAGTTATTGATAGATACTATGAGTATCTAACTCCTCAGCAGATTAAGCAGATAGAAGAGGGGCAGAAGCTCACTGCAGGACTTGTAGCTAGCCTGAGCATGGGTAAGTCCACAGATGTTAATCTTGATGCTTATGTACAGCAGATGGGACTTGGTAATCTTGTTACAGCTACAGCAAGTAATACAGGAGTATTCAGTGGTAACTATGATGCACAGGGTAATATTCGAGTTATACGTACTGTATGGAAAGGTATGAGACAGATAGGTGTGCTTGAGTATTTTGATGAAGCAGGGGATAGACTTAAAAAGCTTGTTCCTGAAGGATATCCCGTCAGAGAAGAACTTGGTGAGGTAGTTACCTGGTATTGGGTTAGTGAATGGTATGAAGGTACAAAGATTGGCAGTGACATATACATTAAGATGCAGCCTTGTGATATTCAGATGAGACATATGGATAATATATCCAGGTCTTCCCCAGGTATTGTAGGTACCATAATGAATACCAATGCATCTAAGGCACGTTCACTGGTTGATATGGGTAAAGACTATCAATATCTATTCAATGCCTTTATGCATAAGTTACTTGACTTGTTCATTAAGTCTAAAGGAAGAATAGGTAAGCTCCCTCTTCATCTGATGCCTCCAGGATGGAATATGGATAAGATTATGTACTATGCAGAATATCTTGGGTGGCTACCTATAGATGCTTTTAATGAAGGTAATGTAGGTGCAGCTACAGGTAAGCTTGCTGGCACTATGAATGAGAGTTCCTCTGTTATTGACCTGTCGTTTGCTCAGGAGATAAGTCAGACATTTGTTATCCTTGACTTCATAAAGAGACAGCTTGATAATCTATGTGGTATAACACCACAGAGAAGAGGAGCAATAGATAACAGAGAAACTGTTGGTGGGGTAGAGAGGTCTATTGTTCAATCTTCTCTCTCTACAGAAGAGTGGTTCTCTGTGCATGAGAATACCATATCAAGAGCTTTGAGAGCTTTACTTGAAGCTGCTAAGGTAGCATGGAAAGATAAGTCATTCAAACGTCAGTATGCTCTTGATGATGGTTCTATGGCAATACTTGATTTTGATTGGGAGATGTTTGTAGAGAGTGAGTATGGTGTAGATGTATCTGGTTCTTCTTCAGACTCTCTTATGCTCAGGACCATGCAATCTATGGTGCCTCAGCTTATTAATAAAGGCGCTCCTCTATCACTTATACTTGACCTTTATAGGACTAAGAATCCTGCTGCTCTGCAGAAGAAGATTGAAGAGTATGAAGCTAGAGTAGAGGCAGCTCAGCAGCAAGAGATGCAGCTTAGGAAGCAAGAGCTTGATGACGCGATGGCTCGCCAGCAAGCTATGTTACAGCAAGAGCTTGATATTAAGAATAGAGAGCTTGACCTTGAACAATACAAAATTGATATGCAGGCTCAGATAGACCTTGAGATAGCAGCTATGCAAGCAAATAAAGATTATGCTATATCTGAAGGTAAGAAGGGCATAAATGATGAGATAAAGAAGCAAGAGATTATCAACAAGGAGTTTAGAGATAGGCAAGCAGCTTTACGTGCTGAAAGAGAGCAGGCAATCAAACTTCAAATTGAAGCAAGGAAGTTACAGCTTAAAGCTGATGAGATAGCAGCAAAAGAAAGACTACAAAGAATGAAGGATGATGCTGCTATGCAGAGGGAAAGGTTAAAAGCTGAAACTGCTTTAAAGAATAAAGTATCAGGAGAGAAATAAGCTATGGCAGGTGAGGATGTAAAAATACTTACTACTACAGGCAATAAAGCCATAAGAGTAGGCAAGGATGCTACACTGCTTCCTATGCCTCTTAGTATTTTGCATAGTGCAATCTCTAATGCAGTAGGGTCTTACATCCCTTTAGTACCAGATGCAGTTGCTGGTAATTTTCCTGTGTTAGTAGCTGATGGGTCACTCGCTAGTAGTTCTTACTCACCATCATCTTTTTCTCTGTCTGAGCATAATCATGATGATAGGTATTATACTAAAACACAATTACAAACCCCAGGACAAGCACAGGTACATTGGGGTAATCTAACCAACATAGGTATTCAATCTGATATCTTATATTGGGACCTGACTACTTTTAAGTATATACCGTACTCTTCCAAGCAATCCTCTTTAGTACATTTCTTCTATGGTACTACTAACCCTGATAATACTACAAGACTAAATTTGGATGCGTACTTATATGCTACCAAATTATACTCTGGAGGTTCAGAAGCATTGGTTGGTTCGAGCATTCAGTCAGATATTTTGTATTGGGATTTAGCTAGTCTTAAGTACTTACCTTACTCTTCTAAACAATCTTCTTTAGTACATTTCTATACTGGCACTACTAATCCTGACAATTCAGCCCGTTTGAATTTGGATGCTTCTCTGTATAGTACTTCTCTTACTTCAATAGGGGACATTATCGGGGATAGTCTTACCAGTAGAACCATTACTTACTCTTCTGGATTATTAGGTTCAGGTTATAAGTTATGGAAGGATAGCAATAATTTGTATAACTTAGAATTGGACAAGCTTAGTGTGCGAGGCACAATGAATGTGTTTGAGTTAAGAGTGAACAAGTACAGAGCTACTAATGGAGCATTACTTATTACTGATACAGTTAAGGCTTATGAAGGGTTACTGTGGGATTCTGGAGTTTCTAACTATTACTTTACTGTAGAAAACGCTGGAGAGATTACAGTAAATGCTAATGACCTTATCTGGGCTCAGGAATTTAACAGCAATGATGTAACGCAGTACAGATATAAAGTATACTCAACCAATACTTCAACAAACCGTATTTATGTAGTAAATCCTGATGGTTCTACTCCTACCCAGGTTAACATAGCAGGAAAAGACTTTGTAAGGTTTGGCAATACTACTGATAGTTCAAGAAGGTCATTCATTCTGCTTAATGCTTCAAGCTCAGATTTTGCCAAGCCTACTATAGAAGTATGGGACGGAGTTAACTCTTTTACCTTTAATCAATCCACTCAGCTTAAAGCAAGGATGGGTAATTTGCAGGGATTAGTCTTTAATGGGCAGACTATTTCAGGATATGGGTTTTGGAGCAGTTTGGCTTATCTGCAAGGGGCAGTTAATGCTACGTCAGGTAAGATAGGTAATTGGAATATTAGTGGAGGATATCTAAGTGCCTCAGATTCTAATGGTTCTATTTCAGTAGGACAGGAAATAAATCTGTATGATTCTTCTGGCATTCAGAGGATAAATATTTGGAAGGGCAATATTGGTGGGGTAAGTTATTTTACAGGGGGTTCAAATCTATCCTGGACTGGGGTTAATGCTACTGATTATACTACAAATACTCATGCTCTTACCAGTTTTACTAACTTATCTAATCAAACCTACTATATACAATCTCAATCAACCTCCAATGATACTGCTATAAAAACTTATACTTCTTTACAATCATCCTCTTACCATATAGATATTGCGTCTAATAAGATATACTCATTCTCTTATAAGCTGAGAATTTACATTTCTTATACTTTGGATGCTGATGACACTGATAACACCGATGGCCTAACTTACACTAATTACATTAATGGTTCATACCAAATAACTGCCACTGTTTATGCCTATAATAGTAGTAATACACTACTTGGTTCAAGTTCAGTAACCTCACCTCAGTTTGCTCCACAAAATGGTAGTGGCTATCCTAACTATGTTGATGTAGCTGTTAATCTTAATTTGGGTACTATCACTACATCACAGGTGTACTTTAAGATTGTTTATTCCATTACTAACAGCGTGAATGAGAGGAGAGAGAATACAGTTTGGAAGTATCTGGGAGGAAATGAATGGGTAGAAGATTATGAGTACACTTCTTATCATAACTTAACTATCACTTATAATGTATGTGCTTATGAAGTTTACTTAAGAGGAGTATCAGGAGGATTTGTTCAAATAGGTAAGTCAGGATTTCAAAATATTAAGGACGATACTCATTATTGGAGAACTGACCAAACTGATGCTTCCTACATGATGGATGTGTATGGGTTGGTAAGATTCAGGAGTGATAGTGAAAGTTTTCCTATGTACATTATAAGAAACTATAATTCTGATAATCCAGTCTTGTTATTGCATCAATACGCCTTATCTTCTGGCACTTGCAAGGTTATTTCTTTCAAAGCGAGCAGTGCAGGTAATGATAAAGGATACATACAATGTAATATAGATACAGGAACTCTGTCCTTTGTGAGTTCTTCAGATGAGAGATTAAAGGAAGATATTACTGAAGCTACACTGGATGCATTGAGCATCATTAAAGCAGCACCACTGAAGGAATTTACCTTCAAGGATACAAAGACAAGAAATTTAGGTTGGATTGCTCAAGATTTGCTTACTATATATCCAGCAGCTGTGGCTAATGTAGAAGGATATAAAGAGAAAGGTGAATATCTTGGCGTAGCTAAGGATTACCTTATAGAAGTGCTGTGGAGAGCAGTACAACAATTAATTGATAAAGTTGAACAATTAAACACTAAAATTTAAGAACTATGGATACAATAAACATTAGGAGAGGTAATAAGGTTGTAATACCTATAACTTTTAAAGATGCTGATGGTAATGCTATAGACATTACTGGAGGAACTGTAACTTTTACTGTTAAAGCACCGGGTGCTAGCACTAATGCAATACAGAAAGTTGTGACTACATTCTCTGACCCAACGCACGGTAAGTGTGATGTAACTCTTGAGACTACAGATACAGGTCAACTATGGGAAGGAAGGTATTTCTATGATGTTAAGCTTGTAACTTCATCAATCAATGAGAATACTGATATTGGTATACTTAATGTTACTGTGCCACTGAGCTAAATCTTACAACTATGAGTATCAATGTTTTAATAAAAAACAATGCTATGGATGCAATTATAGGACAAACAGGAGTAACTGCCTCTATTGGAGTGCAGCAGATAGGTATGAGTGCAGACAAATGGTGGCATCATCCCGAGTGGCTTGATGTATCAAATGTGGCAGATAATGAAATAAACTTACTTGTTGGGGATTTTGGGGTGGCAGCAGTTGCATTTCAGGTAAATGTTGCCAGCTCAGGCACATACTATGTAGATTGGGGGGATGGGACTCAAACTTCTCATTCTTCAACTTCAACTGCTCAGCATCAGTATGTAGTAGGTTCGGGTAAGCCTTGTTCTTTGGGTTATTCAACCTATAAGATAAGAATTTGGGCGAGTAATACAATAACTTATTTTAAGGTTCAAGCACCAACTAACTATATGCCTTATTCGTCAAATGCTGTACTTCCCATCTTAGAGGCTTATTTTGGCACAACCGGGCTTACAAGTCTTGGTTCATCTTTTATTCAAACAGCATCTCTTATTGCACTTATTTTACCAGATAGTCTTCTTTCTTGTATTAATTATGATTCAATGTGTTACTATACAAATAATTTGAGATATGTTAAAATGCCAGTTAGTAATTATTCTGGCGCAGGCTTTACGATGGGATTTACCAATTGTTTTAATTTAGAAAAAATTACAATATACAATGCAAATATAAGTGATAGTGCATTTTCAAGCAATATTAATTTAAGAGAAGCAACTTTTATTAATTGTACATTTGGTAGTAATGCGCAATATATGTTTAGTACTGCGTATAAGCTCAAAGAAGTAACATTACCGTATGGGCAGAATGTAACTAATGCATCAAATATGTTTTTAAATTCTGGAGTTCAACAAATAAACAACATAGAAAATTTAGGTAGTAGAACAACTGATGTTAATTTTACTAATTTTTCAATTGCAAGTGCAGCAGGCTATCCAGTACCACAAAATAAAATTTATAATATCTACGCCAGAATTTCAAAAATAGATATTAAAGGATATAATGCCAGTAATCTAAATGGTGCAGAAGTAGTAAGGCTCTACAATGCTGCAAGTTCAGGATTTGGTGGGGCATCACCTCAAATAGATGTGAGTTATACTAAGATGAGTGCCAGTGCACTAAATGACCTGTTTGGTGACCTTCCTATAATGAGTGGGAAGACTATTAAGATAACTGGAGCTCTGGGGGCTGGTTCTTGCGATACAAGCATTGCTACTTCTAAGGGATGGACAGTGGTTAACTAAAAAATTACAATTATGAAAGCAAAGATTATAAGGAATCAAGATGGCCAGTATTATGATGTATTTACTGGAAGAAAAGCTGTATTGCTCACTGCTGAACATGCCGTATATGGAGACTTAGAAGGATGGTTAGATTTTAGTAATGAACAAGAGGCATGTAAATTTTTTGGACTTATTAAAGCAGATAATGAATTGGTCAATCTATTAACTTCAGAAAAAAGTACAGATATTCCACAGAATCCATTCATCACATATGTTCTACAAAGTGAATGCCCAATAGATAGTATGGTAAGAACTGCTTATTGGTGTGGCGACATAAGTGCTTCTAACAATTATTTTAGAATTGACTTTCTTGTTAAGCATGAAGGGCATCCAGAATTAGATAAGTGGATATATACGTATATTGATAAGCTTACAACCATAACCAATCCTACTACTGGTGAGCCAGTGAATGAGTATGACTTCTTTTATGCTATGGTCCAGCAAGGAACACCCTTTTTGGATATTATTACTTATGGTTTGCAAAAAGCTGATTTGGATGGAACAATTAATAAACGACTTTATTCTTAATACATGAAAAGTTTGTATATTTGGTGCATATTATATGTCTAATTAATAATCATACACTTATGACAGTAAATTTAAATCTAAAAGACAGGCTTACTATGATAGAACTCCTTCCTAAACAAGGAGATATCATTACCATGATGCTTGTAAAGAACCTATTAAGTAGGTTAGACTTTAGCTCAGAAGAAATCAAAGAGTTTGAGCTAAGGGTTGAGGAAGATTCTATTCGGTGGAATCCTGAGAAAGGAGATGCTGAAAAAGCAGTAGAGATTAGTGATGCAGAGCTTAAGGTTGTAATGGATGGAATTGATGCTCTTGATAAAGAGAAGAAGATACCTATCAGCATGATAGACTTAATTTCAAAGCTCAAAGCACTTAAGTAACATTTGGTTTATTTAATATATTGTAGTAAATTTGTCACAAAATAAACATATAGTTATGGCAGATACCAAAGACAAAAATGCCGATACTTTAGGTATTGACTTCTCAGCCCTCATGGCTGATGATAGTGTAACAGTTGATAGTAGTAAGACTGTTGATGATGACCATACCCAGGCAGCTAAAGCAGCTAAGGATGCCAGCAAAGATGCTCCTGAAGATATTGATGTAAACAAGGTTCTTGCTGACATGCTTGGTGATAAAGGAGATGAACCTGTCAAACCTGAGGATAAAAAACCCGCTACACCTAAAGTAGATGATACTTTAGATGATAAAGCAGATAAATCTAAAGATACTAAGAAAACAGATACAGGCGATGAGCCCTTTGCTCTTACCTTTGCTAAGTATCAATATGAACAGGGAGTTATCTCTGAGATTGATGAAGAAACTATTAAAAAGATTGCTGAAGAAGAAGGTGAGGCTGCTGCTGTATCTTATGTTATAGCACACGAGCTTGATATTAACAGAGCTCAGCTTCTTGAACATTACAACGAGCAATTTAATAAATTTGTTGAGCTTACAGAAGGAGGAGTTCCTCACGAAGAAGCTGCTGATATTGTTAAGCTTACTTCTCAGATAACCAGTATAACTCCTGAGGACCTTAAAGGTGATGATAAGGAGGACTTGCGAAGGAACATCCTTACTGCCTACTATAAAAATACTATGGTAGGAGCTTCTGATGCTAAAATTAAGAAGATTGTTGACAATCATATTGCTTTGTCTGAAGATGTTGAGGAAGCTACTAATGCTCTTGAAGAACTTAAGGCTATTGCCAAGAAAAAAGAAGAAGAGGCTATTGTTGCTGCAAAGCAAAGAGAAGAAGCTTATAAACAGTCTATACAGCAATATGTTGAGTCTGTTAAGAAAACTGTCAGTGAAATAGATGAGATTATTCCAGGACAGAGAATTAATAAGCAGACCAGGCAAAAGATGGAAGAGCTTATTCTTAAACCTCATACTACAGATGCTCAAGGTAGAGCCTTGAATGGCATATGGGCTAAGCGCGCTGAGAACCCTCAGAAGTTTGATGCTATTCTTGCCTATATGGTTGCTACAGGAGCATTCGATGGTAAATGGAACAAAGTAGCTGATGTAAAGAAATCAAAGGTGGTAGATGAACTTGAAGAACACCTTAAAAGAAAATCATATACTTCATCCCTTGGTAGCAGCGCTACAAAGAGGGGTGAGGATATTGACGGAAGAGACTATCTTGAAAGTATGAAGAAAGTCTTTTCATAACTCTATTGGTTTAACCTTTTTAATACGTAACTAAAATGAATGTTAGTAAATTACAAATTGTAGAACCCAAATATTGGAGTGGGCTTACTAGGGAAGCTCACCTTGGCTGGTTGGGTATGCGTGAACCTCAGTTCATTAACAATGTGATTGAACGCTTGTATGAAGTTAACTATGGTGCTGATAACTTTGTCAGCCTGATAGAAAAACTTCCTGTGTTCTACATCAATGAAGATGCTCCTTTCAGGTGGAGGATTCAAGGCACTGAAGAAAGAAATATTCCCCTTGTCAAAGCTGCTCTTACCCCCACTGGTAACCAGGTTGCTTCAACTGACCGTGCTGGATTGAATCGCTCAAGATTCTATATGTGGTTTGGAGAAAAGTATTTTGATGTAACCTCAGTAATTGTTGGCGAGCGTCCTGATGCTTTCTCTCTACGTGTTGTTGAAGAACCTGTGCTTGATGGCAGCCTGTATAGGTATACTGTTGAGCTCGTGACAGGTGATGACAACTTGTTTGTTCCCTATTCTGACCTTGCTGTTGGAACCAGATGGAGCGAAGAATATGGCCTTGTTGAACAGGAACTCTCTCTTCGTGGTAACTCAGTGCACCATGCAGCTCCTTATATCCTGGAAAATACTGTGTCTGCTATCCGCAAGAACTATGATGTTCCGGGCAATATGATTACTGCTGGTAAGAATGCACCACTTGCATTTGCCTTTGTTGATGACACTGGTAAAGTACAGACTCGCTGGATTGATAAGCTTGGTTGGGACTTTATGGTGCAGTTCAGACGTGATAAAGCTCGCCTGCTCCTGTATGGAAAATCTAACAAGCTTATGGACAATAGTGGCTATGGTAATAAGGGAGAAACAGGAAATACCATTCGTGCTGGCTTTGGGCTGTATGAACAGATGGATGGCTCTAATGTTCTCTATTACAACGACTTTAGCCTTGATGGTCTGACTGACTTCGCAATGGATATTACCACTGGTAAGTTCCGTGAAGATAGTCGTAGATTTGTCCTTTCAACTGGTGAACGTGGTGCTTACCTGTTCCACAAGAAAGCTGCTGATAAAGCATCTGGTCTTACCTGGTTGAAGAGTGACCATAACATTATTGTAGCTAATGGACGTGTAACCCTGGATGAAGGGCAGTTCCTTGAATATGTGTCTGTCAATGGCATCAGGTTTGAAGTTATGATTGACCCAACCAAGGATGACCCTGTACGTAACAAGACTATGCATCCTCTTGGAGGTCTTGCCTCTTCCTATATCTTTGATATCTTTGACTTTGGAACTACCGATGGTAAACCCAATGCTCAGAGAGTGCTTGTCAAAGATAATGAAGAGTTCTTTGGTTATATTCCTGGCTTGAGAGACCCCTTCTCACCATATAATAATCTGACTGAGCCCAGGATGATGGCCTCACCTAAAGACGGGTATTCAGTGTATAAGATGTTCATTGGTGGGATTATGCTTCGTAATCCTCTGAAGACAGGACGTATGATTCCTGCTATTCTCAGGTAATTTTTATTGGGGATGTCTATGAGACTTAAGGTAGGTCGCACCTACCTCCCCAAACTAAGCTGATATGTGTAACACTAAAAATACATTTATGACAAAAGAAGAAGCTATCAAGAAAGGGTATCTTGAAGATAAGATTGTATATCTTAAGCCCTTACCTCGGCCTGGCAAGATGGTACGTGACAAAAACCATGTGGGATATTTCATGTGGGATGGTGCAGTGAAGCACTTTTGTCTACCTATAGATGTCAATACGGGTGTTTTGAAAAATCCCTTTTCCTCAGATGAAGAAAGAAAATTCTTTGAGGAAGCTATGAATGCTGACTTGAATGTCTTCAGTTCAAACAGCAAGTTCTGGAAGGACTTTAAAGTTAGTATTGTCAAAGACGCAGGTTTCATGGAGAATGGTGTAAAGTTTGATTTGAGTGTTCCTATTGATAACTTGAAATATAAAGTACTCAAGTTATGGGCAGGAGAAGAAGTTGCTCTAAGTGAAGAAGATGCTGAGGCTAATCCTTTTGTCAGGTTTATTCTTGTAGAAGAAGGTTATAAGAGTAAAAAGCAGGTTTCTGAAGCTGATGCTCTTGTAGAGATATATACCTTCTATGGTTCTATTAAGGACAGTCAGAGGAAATGTGCTGACTTCCTGAGTGCTTACTTGCTCAATAAACATAGTGCACGTATGGTACCTGAAGATGCCACTTTGGAATGGCTCAATGCTCAAATTAAAGATGCTATTGATAACGATAGGGCAGGTGTTCTTGATACTATCCGTGACACTAATTATGATATGAAGCTCTTTATTGCCAGAGCTGTAAGGATTGGCGCTATTCAGAAGTATGGTGTTAACTCATACTCTATTCCAGGTATGGGTGTTAAGTATACTCTTGCTGAGTTTGTTCCTTACATGAAACAGCTGGAAGATACGACAGATGACATATATCTGAAGATTAAAGCACAGGTAGATATGGCTTCAGGCAATAAGAAGGTACATACTACAACTACTAAAAAGAATGAATAATGGCAGGAATGACTGCATCCCAGATGATGTATGAAGCTAAGGTTATCTATGAAGCCTTAGCTTCAGCTGATGCCCGTGGATATACCAACAGAGAGTGGTCTACTTTGCTAACCCAGGCACAGGAAGATGTGGTACTTGAGATATGCACAGAAGGCATAGATAGAGATGAAGATAACAGAAGGAGTATAGCTAACTTACTGCATAGCCTGAAAATATCTAATGCAGGATATTCTACTGATGGAACTACTACGACATCAGCAGTTACACGTATAGCTACTTTTGGTGAATATCCTAATGCTTATCAGGTATCTATCATTGCGGCGTTAAATACTCCTCTAATAACAAATCATCTTGTCACACTCAATGAAAGAGCAGACGCTACATCATCTGATACTACTTATGTTAACATACAGGTAGAACCTATTCAGTATGATTTCTACATGGCTAATAAGGATAATCCATTCAGAAAGCCAAGTAAAGAGTTATTCTGGAGATTAGAATATCCTGGCGGAGAGAATTTGACTATACCAGGATATCCAATGAAAAGGATTATAATCACCAATGGATTTACTCTATCTGCTTATTATATGGATTATCTGAGCAAGCCTGACCCAATCATTGTAGCTTCTTCTGACTATACATCATCTATGTATATAGACGGTAAGCAATTATCTTTATATACAACTACATCACTAGATTGTAAGCTAGACCCTATAGTACATAGAAGGATTGTTAAGAAAGCTGCTAAGTTAGCTTATGCTTATATGCAAGAGCAACTTGGTTATCAGATACAAAATATTGAAGAACAAGATACTCAGTAGTAAAGCAAAAGTGCATTGTTTTACTACTTAACTTTAGTATATTTGCACTATAATTAAACCTATGTTTAACTCAAATAATTACAACAATGGCAATTAACGAAAAAAATGCTACTTATGTGTTTGTAGCTAACTCTGATTTTACAGGAACTACACTTGATGACCTTAAGGGTGTCAATAATAGTGGGAAAGTAGCTATTGTAGATGAGTCGGGAAGTGTTAAAACATCCAGTATACTTAGTGCTGATACTCAGGTAAGAGTTGCAGCTAATGTAAATGGTGTTCTGCATTTCTCTCCCTTCTTCAAACCTTCCCAAGCTACTATTACATACCAGGCAGGGCAAGCTGCTCTACCACAGGTAACTCTTATAGGGCACAACGGTGGTTCTCTCAATGTAGGTATTGGCTCGATTGTTACAGGAAACTATGTCCTGCGCATCTGGCTGAATAGCACACGTGGGGTGTATGGTACAATGCCTGTTATTAAGGATGTTCTGTACTATGCAAACTCTTCTGTTGACACCCAGGCAACAGTGGTTAAGAATATTGTAGATTCAGGTAATAGCATTTTGAAGAAAGGAGTGCTCTATCCTCAAATTGCTCTGGCTCGTACAGTTGATGGTGCTGGTGGTGCTAATACTATTAGTGCTATTTCTGGTATTAAGCTTATCAAGCTCACTAAAGGTTCTACTACTGTAGGTGTATTCAATGTTAATACATCTGGTGCTGTAGCTACTACTGCCAGTGTGAGTGATGCAGCTATATTAACCATTCCTTCATATAATGGAAGGTCATTTACTTTCACTGCAAATGTTCTGGGTACAGGTGCTGGGCGTCATCTCATTTTCATTAATGATGAAACATTTAATGTGGCAGATGCTGGAGATGCCAGTCAGAATGCTACAGCTATTGCTGCTGCTATTAATGCAGGTAGTAAGTATGCATCTGCAAGTGCTTCAACAAGCACTGTGACTATCACTCTGAAACCTAATGTATTTGCTGTAGTTCCTGCAGTTATTTATACTGCAGATGATAGTACTTTCACAGCAATTGCAGTAAGTATTGCTTCAGGTGAGTCCAAAGCTACCAAAGCCATCATTAATGGTACTACTTCTTCAGCTGCAACCTTTGAACTTGACTTGCCCTGGGAAGGAGAGACCTGCTATGTAACTGTTGGTACAACTGAATCTTACTGTGCTGGTACTGTGACTGTGAATGGTTCGGCCAACTGGGGTATTAAAGTATCAGGGTTGCCCAAGCCTATCTTTAATCCTGTCACTGATGAGCCTGATGTAGTTAACTTTGTAGCTACCCTGAATGGTCCAGGCATTTATGCTGCTTCATACAATGCTCAGAAGGGATTTGCTGGTGTTGGAACATATCATCAGGTTGCTCAGGCTGAAGTATATTCTTCCTTCATGGATGGATATATTGTCAACAGCTCAATGCCACCTACCAAATATCCCAACCAGGCTACAATCAATGCTACTAATGGACTTTACAATACTTTTGCTTTTGATGTGACTACTCCAGGCTTTGTAGCACAGGGTGCTGGAATTAACGTAAAGAGTGGATTTAGAGTGATGATAGCAGTTGATAGTGGGCTGTTTGATTCAGGTGAATCTGGTGCTGATATTAAGACTGTCTTTGGAATTTCCTAATATAAGTTAATAGGGGAAGCCCTCATGGGCTTCTCCTATTTTTATCTATAACCAATTAAACATTACTATTATGAATATAGACAATATTCAGTTTGGTGATGGTATAGCAGTAAGAGGTAAAGCATGGCTTAGTAAGGCCATTAGATACTTCATGAGGCAATACAAACCGGGAGTTAAGGATTACAGTCATAATGCTGTAATTATTAATATGTGGGGAGAGAAGTGGGTTGCTGAGGCTCTTGTCTGGGGAGTGAGATTAAGACCTTTTGCTTATACTGAATATGCTCACAGTACAAACTGGGTTATCTTAAGAGATAAGAGGGGGTTTAATGAAGAGCAGATTAAGCGTATGAGTTGGAAGTGTGCCAGTCTAGCAGGTGTAAGGTATCAATATGAAAATTTGCCTACATGGATAATCAGGGTTTGGCTTAAGCTGAATCTCTTCAAGAAGAGAAATGAGAAGTCAATATATTGTTCTGAGCTTCTTGCTATTGCAATAAATGAAGCATATCCTGGTACATTTAAAGCACCTAATGCTATGTCACCTGCAGACCATATTGCCAGTGGAGTGTATGATATAATAGAATAGTAAGTTATGGAACAGTCATTTTTAGAAGCGCTAAGATTGGGAGCAATAGAGATATTGCATTCTGTAAATACAAAATTTCTTGTATTGTTCATTGTTATTATGTTTTTATTTAATGAAGCTATCAATCATCCTGAACTATGTCAATGGTTAAACTGGCTTCAGAAAGTACCCACAAGTATTAGAGTATTTGTATCTGGTATTTTACTTGCTATTATATTTGCATTATTAGAAGGCTATAGAGATGCTGACAATATAAGAAAGTTGTTCTATGCTATAGTTGTTGGCATGGTAATATGGAAGTTAGGAGTTAGCTATTTGTTTGATGCAATTAAGCAATGGTGGAACAAACTATGGAGTAAGGTAATACAATGAAGGATATTATTAAGATTATCATTGATTGGCTTAAGACAAGAAGTAAGAGTACTCTGGTAGCATTGACATTGATAACACCACTTGTGGTATATATTTCAGTGCCATTACTATTTAGGGTAAGATACAATACAAAGGATATTGAAGAGTTGAAGTCTAAGGTAGAGGTAATGAATAAGCAGCTTGATAATCTATATACTAGTGTAACACTTTACAAAGTATCACATTTAACCTCTGTAGTGAACTATGTAGATAATGCAATTACAATAGCACAAACTGAAGTTCTACTTGAGGTTAAGACTGAACTTGAACGTATTACCGATAAGTCAAATACTAATAATCGGGATGTGCAATCTGAGCTTGATAGGTGGGAGAAGACAATAATCAGGAAGAACAAGATTGATAGCACTAAGGTAAATATGAAGATGAAATAAAGTTAGGAGGAGTGTGTTATGAAACATAGAGTTATCATTAAATGGGCTATATTCTTGGTTGGATTTATCATTGCTGCTATAAATTATGTTAATGCCGGAGTATTTGAGCTAATTATAAAATCTGATGGTTATCAGCAACTTGCTGGTATTGGAGTAATGCCTGTAACAAGTAATGCCGGTACTATTGAAGATGGTATTTTAGCTTTAGGATTTATGCTCATCTATTCAGCATTGGGTGGCATAATTTCTGTTATGTCTGCTCAGATTTATTTGTATATTTGTGAGGTCATAGGTATTAAACCTAATCTCTACAAATTCTTAACGGGAGAATCTGAAGATGAGCAGACTAACAATAAAAAGAGTAAAGATAAGAAGGCTAACTAAGATTTTTATATTAGCTTTTGTACTTGGTAGTGCAGCACAGATGTTTAAACCCCTACATATGGGGTGGCTATGTCAGATACTTAACTGGGTTGCTTTGACAGGAATCACAGTATCTGTTATAAGTGAGGTTGTAATTATAACCAGAAATAAAAAAGAGTAAAATGTTATGGCTGTATTTAATATTCCTGGCAAGTGTAATACTTAAAGCTTCAGGAGATGCACTTAAAGATGGTGCTAAGTTTGCAATCAGTACAGATACAAGATATAAGCTGTCTGCTACAGGACATTTACTTGTAGCTATCTGTATAGGATTACTTGTATTTGCTACTTTAATGCCATCACTTGGGATAGATGCTCTAAGGTATCATAATCTCATCTGGTGGCTTCTATTTTATGTGCTGATACATTTCTCTCTCTTTAATCCTGTATATAACATAACAAGGATGCTTATGCCAGGAAGTACTATAACATCTATCTATTATTCTGGGAATACATCAGTATTTGACAAGTTTGAGAATAGCCTGACAGAGAGGTTCAGAATACATCCAATGTACATATTCTGGATAAGAGTAGTAGGGAATTTCTCTCACGTCATGCTTGTTATACAGATGTTTAACTCATAAACTATACTATTATGCCAGTACTAAGTTCTGCATCAAAGCAAAAGCTTGCTCAATGCCACGAAGACTTGCAGGCACTATTTAACACAGTAATACAGTATTATGACTTTACCATAGTGTATAGTCATAGACCTGTAGAAGAACAATTTCAACTATTCAAGTACGGGAGAAAGCTTGTTAATGGTGTGTGGGTAATAGATGATAAGAGTAAGGTTGTGACATATTGTGATGGCAAGACAAAGCTCAGCAATCATAACTACTATCCTTCCAGAGCTATTGATGTGGCTCCTTACCCTATTGATTGGACTGATGACCTATCATTTGCATACTTTGCAGGTAAGGTAATGGAGCTATATAGAGTATTAAAGAAAGAAGGAGTTATCAAGTCTAACATCAGGTGGGGAGGTGATTGGAATATTAATGGTAAGACAAAGGATGAGAGACTTGTTGATTTACCACATTTTGAAATTTATTAAATTCAATCATTATGGCAGTATTACAATTTTCAGCTCAGGAAAATATAGGATTAATCGCAATATCTTTTACAGATTTGAGTGCCTGGGGTACTCCGCCACTACCTGCAAGGAATGGTCTTAGTGGTGCTGTATCTATAGTTATTGACGTATATTTGCTTGATGGTACGCATGTAACAAGTCCTACGATAGATGTAACTACCCAGGTAGTAAATAACACACTTATAAACTATCAGATTTTAGCATCAACTATTAACTCTACATGGACTACTCTTCCACAAGGTGTATATTACATAAAGTTCTCTTATTCCACTTATATGACTGGTGGGATGGTGTATGTTATTTCAACAATAGCCAGTAAGATTAACTCTCTTGCTACTGAGTTACCTACACTTTATGATAAAGTAATTCATAAAGTAAGTCCTTATGATATAAATGAAGCTGCTGAGAAAATGGTTATTTACTATCTGTGGAAGGCCATGCTTTACTCGCAACAGGCACTTGCTTATACCGGAACATTGCCTAATCCTGTAGAGCAACAGAATGTACTAAGATATATCAATACATACTTAGAATCTAAAAATTATTAATTATGGATTTACTAAGTTATTTTCCTAATATTGACAGAGGTAAAATTACAACTACAGTAGCAGCAGATAGTACTATGTACACTATGATAGCTACTAAAATGCCTACCTTTGCGAGTAGAACAGCTACTATGTTATCATTTGCATCATATCTACACGATATCACAGCTACAAAGTTAAACTTTGTATGTACTATGCAGATGATTGATGCCCTAATAGACTACTACACAAATAGTAGTATGTCAGAGGATAGTGCTAGAGAACTTAAAGATAAATTACAACTAATACTTGAACTATGATAAAAACTTATGACGTAGTGTCTTTCCTGCTAATACTGGTATTAGTAGTCTTGCTTGGTAATAGTATGCATGAAACTTATCTTGAGAAAAAAGCTCATGCTGTCACCAGGCAAAAACTTGAAAGAGCTCTGGATACTATCACACTCTATGATGGGCAGATGTTGCTCATGTACAAGAAGTTACAAAGTAAAACTATTGAGTTAGTCAGCTTAAAGAGAGAGTTAACCACATTAAAAAAGCATCAATATGTACAGGATACTATTAATCTTAGTCTTGATGATAGTACCGCTTTCAGGCAAATCACAGAGAGATACAATCATTAAGGTAAATAATCATGTATGGTATTGCTTTGATGGGCAGACTATTGTACAAATAAATGCAGATTTACATCGTAAGGATTATTGCCTGCAGAGAGAGGTATTATTAAACCAGCAGGTTATGTTATATGATAGTCTGCTTAATGATTGCACAAAGTTACAGGCTCTTACTACTGCAAAGAATATAGAACTATCAAACCAAGTTGACACTATGAATGTCGCAATTAATACATTAATAAGAGACAGCCTTATGCAAATAAAGCAATATAAGTCTAAAGCTACAATATATAAGCTCACCTCAGCAGGATTATTTGTGTTACTTGTAATATCAATACTATGAAGACTAACATTTCACTCAATGAAATAGCATATGGATTCAGGGAGTTATATAGAGCTAAGTTTAAAGATACAGACTCTCCGGACATAAGACTTGTTAAATACTGGGTGCAGGAAGTAAGAGCTAAGCTTATCAAACAAAAAGTTGATAAGCTTGGTATGTTTCAGATAGATGAGGTATTTGTACAGTCAATACCATCTACTCTGGAAAGAGTAAGTAGTAGTCAGGTGAGCTTTGCTGGACTTACTCTTAGTACCATAGACCCTGATATTTATCTCTACAGGACAGTACGTAATATACCACAGGTTATAGAGAAGCAAGGTACTGCTGGTGTATTTACAAGAATAGGGCCAGAAAGAAGCTCACTTGGATATCTTATATTACCTTATGGACAGTGGCTTACTGCGGGTTATGGAGCTTTCAACAGGCAATTTGTGTATGCTACTTACTTAGATAGAAGAATATATCTGAAGTCAGGTAATCCTTCCAACCTTGGCTCAATCACAGCCATAGAAGTACGTGGAGTATTTCAGAATCCTGTAGAAGCTGCTCTGATTGCTAACCCTACTTACACAGATGATGATGATTATCCTATCAGTCAAGCTATGGTAGATGATATTTATACTATACTCATGTCTAAAGAGTTTAAAGCTACTTATGCTCAATTTGAAGATAAGACAGCTAATGCATCTAATGACCTTAGTGATGCTGGTACAAGAACCATTAAACAGCAGTAGCTATGCCTAAGTTTAACTATGCTCCTGAGATAAAGATTAAAGACCTGTATAAGTATTACAAGGAGGTAACTAACAATCCTGTATCAGCATCCCTGTATGGTAAGATACTATTTGATTTCTTCGCAAAGAAGATGGATTATATACTTCATGAAGGGGGCATATTTCACATACCAGCAGGTATGGGTATGATATGTGTAACTAAGAATAAGTTTAATATTAAACTTGATGACCAGGGCAACGTGATGAAGGAAAGGCTACTGGTAGATTGGAAGAAAACCTGGGAATTATGGGGTAAGCAATATCCCGGTAAAAGTTTGGAAGAGATTAAGAAGATAAAACACAAAAAAGTTGTATATTTGCTTAATGAACATACTGACAGTTATGTATGTGCTATAAGATGGGTAAAGGGTCATGCTTTTCTTAGAAATAAGCTGGCATACTCATTCTTACCCATGAGAAGGCATAAAAGAAATTTAGCTAAAATAATAAAGTCTAAACCATCTGTAATGCTTAAATATTATGAAATCAGATAAAATAAAACGAGTGTCAAGTGAAGATACTAGAGTGTCATACTCAGTAAGAAAAGGAGATAGAAGTGCTGATATAACCATTGAAAGTATAGAGAATGGCTATCTTGTTACTGTCTCAGAGTGGGATGATAAGAAGATGCGCAGCGATACTAAGAAGTTTTTCTCAAAAGAAGACCCATCAAGTAAGATTGATGGACTTAAATCTCTTGAAGAGCTAAACATAGATAGTATGAAATCTGTATTTAATAGCCCTATTGTTAATGCTCTGGAAAAGAACACTAAAAAATAAAGAGTATGTTAAATGGTAAGTATGTAGAAGTAAGTAGAATACTTGAGAATGTATCAAGGGACTTTGGGTTTCAACCACAAATACAGGATGTAGTTGAGTGGATATGGACTATTGTTGGGTTGATTGGACTACCTGACAGTTTATATGATGATGCTGCTCTCATTGAGATAGAGAACTATAGAGGTGCACTGCCTGCTAACTTTTATGAACTTTCAGGAGAAGGAGCAGTCAGGGATTACTATTCTAAAGAGCCTCTTATATATATGACCAACACAGCTAACTTACTTGATGCTAATGAGTCTGCTGGAACTGTTGTATACTCGGAACGTCTTGGCATACACAAAGATGAAAATGGTGTTGAAGATGATGTAGTACTTATTAATCTTGTAAATGCATCATCCAATGAAACTAACTCTTATAAGATAACTGGAGATTATATATACACAGGATTTAAAGAGGGCAAGATAGAGATACAATATAAGGCATTTCCTGCTGATGCAAATGGGCTGCCTCTTGTACCTGAAGACCCCCAGTATATACGTGCTGTTACAGACTATATAGGCGAGAGGATGGCATTCAGAGCTATGCTAAGAGATGAAATTTCAGAGAGGAAATATATGCTAATTAAACAGCAATATACTTTCTCTATAGGTGCTGCAAGAACTAAAGGGCTTATGCCATCTATTGATAAGATGGAAGCTTTGAAGAACAGGTCTTACAGACTAATTAATACTAACACAGAGCATAGAGGTTCATTTAAATATATGGGTGACCCACAGCTATTAAGACGTATCTAATATGAGTACTCCTGTTGTTAATACTTTCAGTGGTGGAATGACTAAAGACTTATCATTTAATAAGTTTCCGAATGATAAGTATTTTGATGCCTTAAATCTTCGTGTGCTGACTGATAAAGAAGGAGGTACAATATCACTTGTTTCTGCTAAAGGTAATCAGATTGTTACATCCTTCTATGGTCAGCTATTTGGCTATTGCTCTATACGTGATAACCTGTATTTATTCTATGAAAGTGATGATATTGGATATATAGTCAAAGTAGATATGTCTAATTATCAGTTCACTACTGTATATTCTTATTCTAATTTGTTTGGGGGTAGTGGATATATTAGTGCTGTTGGAATTTATGAATCTGAGAATATACAGAAGATATATTGGTCTGATGGAAGTAATCCATTGAGGATGATTAATGTAGCAGTGGATAACTCAGGAAAAGTACCTGATGATTTTAATATCTTACCTGCTGCCCCCATGGTGCCTCCTTATATAACAGGCATAACTACAGGCAATCTCAAGACCTCTATGATACAGTATGCATATAGATTATATGTAGAGCATGGCCAGCAAACTGCATTTTCTCCCGCAGGAAATATTGTACATATCACAGCAAGTCCTGATACTAATACAGAAAGCTACTATACAGGCTCAGATATAGACACATACACAGCTAAAGGTACAGTAGTTAAAGTGTATCTTTATAGTATGCAATTCAACAGGATTGAGCTTGTAGCTATTCAATATGAAAGGCAAGAAGAAACTCCTACTATTCGTATAGTTGAAGATAGAGCTATATTACCCAATAGTTGGTTGGTACTTACATTTAGAGATACAGGACAGAGTTTTGGTACATACAGTACTGAAGAATTTATGATATTAGCAGACTCTTCGTTTACTTGTGGTACTTTGAAAGTAAAGGATAATATTCTCTTTGCTGCTAATATAACTAATGAATCTGAACCATCCTTTGATTTTGATGCAAGAGCATATAGTTTTGACCATCTTCAGTATCTATACCTATGGAGTTCTGATGGAAATGAGTTAATCACAGGGCATGTAGGTGGTTCTTATTACCATTATAAAAACTCTTCAGGTGCTCCATTTGACAGAAGCCATACAAACTATACCCTATATGCTACCTACACATCTCTATCACAAATACCTGCAGACTTTGATTGTGTAAATACATTTAATAATATTACCAGAGATAATATAGATGCTACATGGTCTCAGTTTCAAATGGATGGTACTACCTTTGGGGCTGAAGGACCTAACATTAAAATTAGCATAGACGTTAACTCTAAACCTATAGGTAATTACGATAGCACATCCAAGGTAACATCTCCTATAGATTCAGGTACATCATTCAGGCAGAGCTATGCTAATCCACTCTGGCAGTCTTATAGGTCATTTCAACCAGGAGAGGTATACAGGCTTGGGCTGGTAATATATAGAAATAACAGGCCATCTCCTGTTAAGTGGATTTGTGATATAAGAATACCCGAAGAATCACAAATAGGTCCATTATTTACAGTAAGTAATGGCACTATCTATGCTAAGGTAGTATCTATGGCTGTATATCTCAGAAACTTACCACTGGGAGGTTCTGCAGCGCAGGTTGTTATGGTAAAGAGAGATATGCAGAATTCTACAGTACTTGCTATGGGTGCTATGTATCCTACACTAGTAAGAAGTGATATACCAGGTGCAGCTAATAAGGTGCAGATTACACCTGTGATTACAATGCCCACCAATGTAAGTACATCTGTTGTTAAGTTTGTTGCTCCAGAGATAGTATATGGAGCATTCACTCCAGCTAATGGAGACTTCTTTAGATTTAAATCATATTTTAGTGGATATCAATATTATACAATCAATTATAATTCTACACTACGTGGTTACTTAATACGAAATGGTGCTACAAGTATACTTGCCCAATCTTATCGTGTTGATATAACTCCTACTGCACTTACCTTTATGACTCAACCCGAGTCTAATGATTATACATCATATAATGTAGGCAGTGGTATTACTAATCTTGGTGTAATGGATGCAGGTTCTGCAAGAACTCTTGCAGGCAGTGGTATAGCTGCAGCTTTATCATCAGCTGACAATAGTGCTCTTAGAACATTATGTAATGCTATTAATAACTATTATAATGTTTTATTTTGCTCTTACAGAAGGCCACTGACTAATCAATATGGTGGTAACTCTTATACAGCACGTCAGTTTAATATATATACTCCTGTACCTTTCACAGGTATTGCTATAAATTATACTTTCTGGGGTATATCAAACCCAGCTCCACAGTATAATACTACAAGTGCTTATACACAGTCTGGATTTATAGGTATAAATGGAGACACTTTTGCTGGTATGTTTGACTATTTAAATGGTTCATATGATACCAGTCTGTCTGTAAGTAATAGAATTATGTATGTTCATCTATTTCCTACATATAGTAGAATAAATCTGGCTCTTACCTCAGGAGATATATTCACAAGGTCAACAGACCCACTTGCTTATGCAGTGAAAGAAAAAGCAGGAGCTCAGGATGCTGGTGGTGATTTAATCTACACGCAGAATAGAGATTACTATGTATATAACACAGTATTCTCTCAGATGCCTTCTTATCCTTATTTCTTCCCACAGCGAGATATTAGTAAGAACTATAAATATGATTCAAGGATTAAGTTCTCATCTAAGAAGGTTGCGGGAGAATTAAAGGATTCCTGGTGTAACTTTAGACCAGGTAATTACAAAGACCTTGATTCTATGTATGGCTCTATTAATGCTATGTTGATATTCAAGGGAAGGTTAATAATCTTTCAGACCAATGCTGTAGCAACAGGTGCTGTTGATGATAGACAAATGGTATCTCAGGATTCAACATTTGGGTCTGTAACAATAGGTGTTGCACAACCATTACAATGGATAAACTATATAACTACAGAGTATGGGTGTAAATATCCTTATCAGGCAATAGCTACGGATAATGCTGTATACTGGATAGATATAAGAACAAAAGAGTTATTAACATTTGCTGGAGATACCGGGGTGTTGTCACTATCTAAATCTCTGGGTATGCAGAGCTGGTTTGATATTATGAATCCAGATTATACCATGTTGGCACATGACAAGAAGCTTAAGGAAGTGTATATATTCAATAATAACGTAATTACTCCAACTACTGCAAAATCTTTAGTATTCTCTGAGTATATAAAAGCTTTCTCAGGATTCTTAACTATGTACACAAGTACCTGGTTCATACAACATCAGGAAAAACTATTCTCCACAATTCAATATAATATGTGTAATGGACGCTCTGGTGCTCCTAATGAACAGATTGGGTTGATATCCTGGAATACAGGCAACTACCATAGTTTCTATGATTATGTTAGACCTGCAACACTTGACATAATAATATGTCCTGCTAACACTAACTCATTTAGAATGGATGTCACAGAGTTCTCTACTGAAGTACTTAATGACAGCTCTGTTCCCTATCATAATATGACATGGACTACTATGAATGTGACTAACTCCTATCAGAATACAGGTATAATAACATTTGTGCCTGAGAACAACATTATCAAGAGATTTAAACTATGGAGATTTAATATGTTCAGAGATGCAACTACAGACTCTCCGAGTATTAAAGATAGCTATGCCAGGATGCATCTTGAATTTACTCCTCCAGATGTTGGATGGTCTATTAAGTGTAATGATATACAATCATTAGTAACATTAAGAAGGCAATAAGGAAAAATTTTATTAATTTTGACAAAACTTTCATATTATGGCTACTCCAAAACTTATTCAATATAAAGGTCAGACACATGATGGTCCTGATGGAGGAATACCTGTTGATTCATATGGTAATCCCGCTGCTGTAACAAATAATTCCGTGGCTGCACAGGTTGAACAACCTGAAGTAGGGTATAAGAAACCTGATGGTTCTACCTATGTATTCTCTGATAAACTCAAAATGCCCGGTACTAATAAGAGCTTTGCAGATATTGCTAATAATATAAAGAGTAAATATAAGCTCAGACTTGGCAAGAACCAGGAAAGATTTAATGCTATTGACTCTGCAGCTATGCAGAAACAACTTGATGAGCTTGCCCTGATACAAGAAACAGTCAAGGGTAATACTACTCTTATTAATGATTATCAAGGTAATACAGCTAATCAGGTCACACAGCAGCCTTCTCAAGAAGATATAGCAGCTACTCAAATGCAGGGTGCTATGCCTGAACAATATGACCTGGGTGGGTGGTTTAAAGACCATAAAGCAGGTGTACTTGGTGGATTAGCTACTCTTGGTGGTGTAGCTGCAATGTTTGTACCTGGAGGGCAGCTTATTGCTCCTACTCTTATTAGTGGTGGACTCGGTGGTATAACTGCAGATGTACAGGGTTCTGCAAATAGAGCAATTACTGAAGAACAAGCTAAGAATCAAGAAATTCAAAATAGAATGTCTATGATTGATAAGAGAATACAAACACAGGCAGCTCCTATGTATAATCCTATTATGGCTCTTGGTGGAGACTTAGCTGAGTTTGATACAGAAGAAGATGCTATTAAGAAAGGATATATACCCTGGGGTAAGACTGGTATTTACATTAAGCCTTCACGTAGAGGTACATTCACTGCTGCAGCGAAAAGAGCTGGCATGGGTGTGCAGGCTTTTGCAAGGCATGTACTTGCTAATAAGGACAAATATTCTTCAGCTATGGTGAAGAAGGCTAACTTTGCACGTAACGCAGCCAAGTGGAAGCATGAGTTAGGAGGCCCAATACAGGCTAGTGGTATTATGCAACATCTTGCTGATGGTGGTAAGATAGCTACAGTAGGTAGAAGGGAAGAGCCTGGTAAACTTCCTAAATATACAGACTTAGTTAAGCTATATGGTCCTAATCTCGAGAGAATGCCTGAGAATGAAAAAGAAGAATATGCCAGAATGTTAGGTAGTATAGTTGGTACTCAAGATAGTGATACACATATGTCTCTTCCAATACGTGAAGGTACTGCTAATGTGCTATTTACTGAACAACGAGCTACCCAACCATATATACAAGCCCCTACTTCTGGATTAGACCTGGTAGGTATTGACCCAAATACAGGTAAAGCTATTACAACTGCGAGGCAAGCTCCTGTTGCAACACAAGAATATGCTAATGCTCTGTACGAAATGGTAACAGCAGGTATGCTCCCTATAGAGTATATTGCTTCCCCAGAGAAGCGCCGTGCCATTGATAAATATCTTGCTCGTAATAATATGAATGTTGATGAAGCTGGTAATGTTACTTATGGTCCTGATGATAAAGGTACTTACACAAATACATTAAGATATGTAATGTCATTTCCACAGAACCTTGCTACTTTAAGAAAATATGTAGAAGCTACAGGTGAAGGATATGATTTACTGAGAGACCTGGAAAGTAGAACACGTGCTGCTGATGAAGCCAATAAGGCAAGAAATTATGTTGAAACTGACAGGATATTGAATAATTATCCTATACCATTTTATAGTAAAGGAGGTAAAATACCCAAGCTTGAGCCTGAAGATGCATCTACAAGTTCTACAATTCCTACTGATATAGCTCATGCATGGACTAATCCCTGGCCTACTATAGCAGCTTCAGCACTAAACCTTGGATTAGCACTTGCCTCTCCCTCTGTGAGAAGGGCTGGCAGGATACCTTATAGAAGGTATGCTCCTGCTGAAGTAAACCTTGGCAATCTTAAGAGAGATATTATTAGCTCAGGTAATGATGCAGCAAGAGCAGCACAACTCTCTTATGCAGGACTTGACCCGGCTCTTCAGACAGCTGCAACTATAGCAGCTAATGAAGCTGCACGTAGAGCTACTATTAGTGGATTAACACAAGCAGCCACTCAGGAAGGAATATTTAATGCTCAAGCAAGAAATGCTGCAGCTCAGTTCAATACACAGCTTGCTGCACAGACAGATTTATATAATGAGATGTTGAAAAAGCAAGCACTTGAGCAGAAGTATGGCTTATATAGTAAAGCTGCTCAACCCTGGATGCAGAGAGCTCAAGATTTGGCTCTTATGGAAAATGATATTATTGCTGCTAACATGAGGGCACCAGACTATTATATGGCTGAGCAAGATGCTGGTAAGGGACCCTTGTATAGAATGTTCCATAGACCTGTGTACTATAGAAAGTATAAAGGCAATTAATATACTATAACATATGAGAGGATATAATCCATACTTACTTAATCGGGAGTATTCAAATCAAGCTTCTGCAGATGTAGGTGTAGAAGTGCCTGCGCTCTATAATCCTGCTTTTGGTGATAAGATTACTGAAGCTATAGCTTACAATCAGGAACGTGCTGATAGAATAAATCAGGCTATTGCTGAGATGAAAGCTAAGCAAGCTCAGGAAGTAGCAGTGTCACAATTAGATGAAGCAGTAAGGCAAAAAGCTATTGATGATATTAATCAGCAATACAATACCATTATGGAGAAGCATGCTAATGACCCTTCAGCTGCTTATACTGACCTTGTTAAGTTAGTGGGTAATGCATGGAACAGTCCTTTCTGGATGGCTAACAGATATAAAGCTAAGCAACTTGAGACAGAGCAATCTCTGGCACAGCAAGGGTATTTGGTCTTTAAGTCTATTAAAGATATACCTATTGCTGACCCAACCACAGGCAGGATAAAATCATTTGAAGAGTTAACTCCTCATATTGAAAAAGCTAATGACTGGGCTGCCAGGCAAACTCAGATTGTGGATGATGTGTTAAAGACTGAAAGTTTTGATGGTCCTCTACCAACTCCTCAGGAGGTACAAAAACAAATTAAGGCTGGAGTACCGTGGGTAAGTATGCTCAAGACATCTGGTATATTCACCTCACAGGTAGCTAAGAAGTTGGAGGGTATGATAAAAGAATATAAAGCAACAGCCCCTGAGCATTATGACCAGCAAAAGCGCTGGTACATAAAAGAGTATAAAGAGTTACATCCTGATGCTTCAGATGATGAAGCTGCAGATGCTGCAGATGATAGGATATCTAAAGAAGTTGCTGTTAAAGCAATGAACAGGGTATGGACAGCTACAGATAGGCAGGTACTTACTATACCCAGTGGATTTGGTACTTCTAATGAACCAAATAGTCCACCTCTTGTACCGGGGCCAACAGTAGTTCTGAACTATCCTCTTTCTTCATTGTCTAAGGCGACTAGCTTAAAAGATATGATTAAAGTAATGGAAGGTAATGATGTAGAAACTAAAGAAGCTGCACGTCATGTCATTAACCTTACTCTTGCAGACCTTAAAGATGACGCTGATGTTAAACCATTCATTGCCTATGATGATAAAGGTAATATAGATATTGACAAAACACTACGTAATTTGCATTATTCAGCAGTGCCTCAAGTTGGACATTATAACGAGGGTCAACAAAGTATGATAGATGTAACAGATATGCCTACTACTGAGGTTGATAAGAAAAACTTAACAGTACGAAGCTTAGATAATGCAGTAAAGAAAGTAAGGGATGCATTTACACAAAAAGCACAGTTTTTCAAGCGTCCTATGAATTTCCAGGTGTATATGTTGCATCCTACCATATCAGATAATGCAAATAACATTATTAACACTTATGTCAGAAACTCAATAGATACTCATAAGGTGGAAATAGTTGGTACTGCTGATAAATATTCAGAAAAGCTTATGAATCCTAAGAATAGAGAAAATCTGCTTGTACTGGGTACTAAATATAAGCCAGCTGCTGAAGATTTAGGTAATGCACGTATAGTAGGATTTACTGGAGACTACTCAACAGGCATAATCTATTATGCTAAGACAGATAACAATACTTACTTGTTAAGAACTCCAGATGCAGCTGTTAATGGTATAGCAGCTAAAATGCTTGGAGATGAAGCTGGTACAATATACCTTGCAAATCGTGCATATGAGCAGTTAAAAACAAATGCAAAAGACCCACAAGCTAAATATTTAAGTGTAAATGCTCTCTTTGGTGATGAACACTCAAAGAATGCTCTTAACATATTACTTGCACAGACAGGTGTTCAGCTCGATGCTGATGATAATGCAGAGACTTTATTCAGAAAGATTAAAGGTGCTGAAGTAGCAAATGCATTTAATACAAAATAATTCTACTATGAGAAAATTTTCTATTGACAAGAATGTTTTAACTGAAAATTATGCTAATCCCACTTCTATTACACCTGAAGAAGCTGCCAACCAACCCCTACTAAGTACACCCGGTCAGATAGGTTATACTTATGAGCAACTAAAAAGGTATATACCAGGACTTGTATCTCCCTATGATTTTCAAGAACAGCTTGGTATTTATCAGCCAGCATCAAGTAAAGTACTTAATGGTATTGGTAAGATGGGTATTACAACTGCAGCTACCTTCAGTGATGCTTTTATTGGCACTGCAGTAGGACTTGTTAATATGGTTGGTGGTGGTAGCTTTACAGATAATCCTTATAGTAGAGCTGTTAATGACCTTCTCGCTAAATCAGAAGAGTGGCTTCCTAACTATAGAACACATGCAGAAGAGAATATGAACTTATTACAGAAGTTAGGCACTGCTAACTTCTGGGCTGATACTATTATTAAAAACACAGGCTTTGCACTTGGTATGCTTGGTGCTGCCCTGGTAGGTGATGAACTTGCCTTCTCCAGGATATTTGGCGCATCCAAGCTGGAAGGTCAGATAATGAGAGCTCTTGGTGCTTATGGTGATGATGCTGTTAAAGGCATTAAGGCTCTTGATGGTACTATACTTCAATCATCAGATGATGTACTGAAAGCACTCTATACAAATAATCTTGACCTTGCTAACTTATCTAATGAGGTTATCAAGAATACTAAAATGCTCAAGATAAAGAGTGGACTTCAGGCAGTCACATCTGCAGCTTGGGGTGCTCAAGGTGAAGCAAGGTTTGAGAGTATTAATACACGGGATGAAACATATAATAACTTAATAAAAGATGAGCTGATAAAGATGCAACAGCAAAATCCTTATAGGCTCATCACTGAAAATGATATTCCTGAAGAGAGAAAGCAAGAGTTTAAAAAGCAAGCTGCTGCTGCAGGTAATATTGACTTTGCTTTAAACATACCACTACTTACTGCTGGTGAGCTTATACAGTTTGGTAAGGTTCTTGGTAGAGGATATAAATTCGAGAAGAGAGCTTTTAACCTGCTGCAAGATAAAGTAGCTCTTGATGAGACAGGTAAGATGGTTATCCAGGCACCTAAAGGATTCTGGCAAAAAGCTGCACGTACTGCTCTTGTTACAGGTAAGGTGCTTGAAAGGCCCTATTTTGAAGGTCAGGAAGAGCAACTTCAGTTTGCTATACAGAAAGGTTCAGAAGATTATATAGCAAGAAGGAATGACCCTAACACTCAAGGGTGGTTAACAGATGGATTTAAAGCTACAGTTGAAGGGCTATCTAAAGCCTATGGTACTCAGGAAGGCTGGGAGAACTTCCTCGCTGGGTTTATCACCTCTATGATACCTATGCCTACCTTTGGAGCTAAAGGAGCTCCTAAGTTTATGTCTCCTATGATAGAAAGCATCAAGGAGTTAAAGGAAGGTAGAGCTGCTGTACAAGCTGCTGTTAATTCCTTTAATAAGATGTACAAAACTTATGAACCTCTTATTAAAGGTATTACAGCAATACGTAGTTATGAACAAGATAAGTCCAAAGCTTTAGAGAATGATGATGTATTCTCATATGAATCAGCTAACTCAATGCAGCTTACAGAGCTTGTAGTGGCACTGCATGAGCTTGGCAGGATTGACATATTAAAAGATAAGATTGCACAAGTACGTGAGCTAAGTGGTGATGATATTGTTAAGATGCTCACTATAACCAAGGATGCGCAAGGCAACCCTCTTCCTCAGGAAAAGTGGATTAATCCTTATGAGAATACAGACCCTGATGAAGTTAAGCAGATATACAACCAGAGACTTGATAAGCTACAAGCTCAGATAGACACTATTGCTAAGATTAAGGAAGGAGTAGAAACACAATTTGGTAAATATACCAGCGCTGAAGGTAGAGTGATGCTCATTCATGACCTTGCCTATGCTGATGACCTTGACAATAGAATAAAGAATATGTCTGCTGACCTTCAGAAGCTTGGTGTTGTAGATAGTGAAAAGCTTGCTGCACTACTTGAAGAAAGAGCTAAGCTTGGTCTGGATATTGCAGATGCTACTACACGTGCTGACATATCTAAACTGGATGAGCTTAACAAGAAGATAATTGATGGTATTGTAGCCTTTGAAGGTGAGAATGCAAGACCAGAGCTTGAAGCTATGGCTAAAGCAAATCCTCGGTCTCTCATTAAAAGAGCAAGAGCTTCTATTCAGGAAGAGTCTACACGTAGAGCTGGTCTTGGCTTGATACATACCTCTATACTTGAGAAGACAAATACCAGGAGAGAAGAAATATTAAAAGAAAAAGCAGCTCTTAATGAGAATAAAGAAATAGCTGAAGAAGAAAGGACTGCTAAGAATGCAGAGCTTGACAAGCAACTTGAGATATATGATAAGGTACTTAAGACTACTCAGGATAGACTTAGTGAACTTCTTGGTAATAACTATGATTGGATAGCGGATGAACTTAAAGCTCTTGAGGAAGAAAGTGCCAGATATACTAAAGCTAAGGAAGAACTTGATGCACTTGTAAAGCAGCAGGATGCTCTTGCAGAAAAGATTGCAGAAGTACAGACAAATAAACTTGCTACTCTTGGTCCTGTATATGGATTATCTAAAGAGGAGTACATCAACAGATTAGTTGCTCTGCATGATGCCCAGGAGCAGCTTAATGCCAATGTAGCTGCCAGGATGAAAGAAGCTCCTCATCTTTCTGAGGATATATTCAAGCTTGTTACTGACATAAGTAGAGCCCAGAATGCTAAGCTCGCAGCGCTTAACAATTATATGAACAATGTTAAAGCTATACATGATAATCCTGAAGCTTTTCAGAAGAGATTAGATAAGTTATTTGACCATCTTGGCAATAGAGCTATAGAGTCAAGAATTGCCACTCTTAAGGAAGCTACAGACCTTGCGAATGGCAGGATGGCTTTTGTTGATAATACTAGTAAAGAAGTTCTTGTTGCAGAGAAGACAGGGGATAAAGCATATACTTTATATGGGCATAATGCATCGAGTGGTGAGTTTAGTATTAATAAAGGTACTTATGATATAGATAAGGATTTTATTGAGAAATATACACCACTATATGAGCTGCAAGTTAAGAAAGTTACTGATGATAACAGGTTAAATCCTGAAGATGTCAATGGTACAAGTGATGCAGGTAGTCTATCTGACATAGCTCCTATAACAAGTACAAGAAAGTATAATAGAGTATCTTTTAGAATACCTTACTTTAGACCTGGAGTACTATTTGTAACTACAGATGCTTATTATCTGAGAGAACAAACTGATAAAGGTGATGGCATTCCTGCAACTGCTGCAGATGTAAAGAAAGCTATTGATAGTGCTTCTACACCCCAGCAGAAAGCTAATATCAGGTATGACTATTTTAACTCACGTAATAATGTCCTTAGTGGAAGATTCAAAGTTAAGGTAAGAGAGCTAACTGCTGAACAAGTAGGAGCACCTGGTACATTTGAAGGTGTAGGTAAGTTTGCTTTTATTGTAGATATAGATGGTGACTATGTAGATATGGATGGTAAGAAAATACCTGAGTCTGAAGCTCTTGAAAATGGTATTTACACATCCATAAGGCTACCTCAACATTCTATAGAGACTGTATCAGTAGAACATCCTGAAGACTCCAGCAAGGCTATTGACATGTATGTTATTGTAGATAAGAATAACAGACAACTCACACTGCCTATAGCTGATAAGAAAGCTCTTCAGGAAGAAATAAATAACTATGAGAGATTCTACAATAAGATAAAGGATGGAGATATACTTCCCATAACTGCAAAGTTCCAGGGCAAGGAAGTAGGTGGTGAGAATAGACCTACCGGTGAAGTATTATCCAACATGTCTGAGGCTACACATAAGGTTACAGTAGTTACTAAGGGATTTGTTGAGGCTGGTAATACACGTTATACTGCGCCTAATGGATTTGTATTTGTAGTGGATGAAAATAATAATGTGATACAGCTTCAGCCAAGGACACTTACTGAAGATGAAGTAAATTCTATACTCGAAATTGCTGAATACATTGCTGAAGAAGGTATTGATGATGCAGGTAATCTTATAGCTTCTAAGTTGGAAGGTGACTCTGAAGCAGAGAGTACAGCTACAACACAGAAGAGTCCCGAAGAAGCTGAACTTGAAGCTGCTATGAGCGAGGCTGTTAAGAAAATTCCTCATGGTACTAAAGCAAAAGTTCCTCTGTTTGAAGCTATAGCAAGTCTTGTATATACACCTACAAGAAGTAATCTCAGTGATGCTGCTTATAATAAGATGCGTTCTGAGATGAGCAATATGATAAGCTCTTATTCAGATAAGTATAATAATTCTAAGACAGATGAAGAGAAGCAGGCTGTAGTATTAGAAGTACGTAGTAAACTTACTGAAATTATAGATAGGTTTGTACCCAGGACAAATAATGAAGATAGGATTTACTTTGTAGGAGCTTTATCTGATGAGTCATTACCTCTTGGACTATCCAATCTGGTAAACATAGGTGGTAATTTCTATGAGCTTCGTGATGCTGATGGTAAGTTAAATGAAGATACAAGAAAAGCTCTTAAGGAAGCTCTGGCTAATAGGATGATGCAGATAAGCACTACACTTGTTAACTCACACAAACCTATCAATATCCTGCAGTCAGCTAAACGTGATATGGCTAATCATACTATCACGTTGAAGACTAAAGAAGAGAAGGATAGATTTGAGTTTGTAAAGAAGAACACTACTACTGATGCTATTGTAGGAAGTACAGAAATACCAACAAGATTAGGACAGAGCTTACGTATAGGTGATAGTAGTGCTTATGAGCAGAAGAGACCTTCTTCAGATGAAGAAGACCTTGGTGAAGGTACACCACTTGACTCTATTCTTGGTGGGGAGAAAGCACAGGAGCAAGCTACACCAAAAGGTAAAGCTTCTACCAGGGGTAAGAAAGTAAATTATACTAAAGGACCTAGAGGCAAGAGATACTACTTTGAACCTATCAAGAAAGGTAATAAGATAATAGGATATAGACGTCGTGTAGCTTCTACTAAGGAAGAGATAGCTCTGGCTAACAAACAGGCTAAGCAAAACTTTGTTCAGGTAAAAGATAGTAAAGGTAGAATACGTAAAGTAAATGGTAGTATATTATTCCAGCTTGATACTGGTACTACCAAAAGTACTCAGCAAGGCACTACTACTAAGAGTACAGAGGGGAAGAGTAACCTGGAGGCTTTACGTGAAGCTATGGGTATTAAAAAAGATGTTAAGATTAAACCCCCGAAGCCAACTGGACGAGCTAAAGAATTACTTGAAGCATTTGAAAAAGTTGAATTAGTAGATGATGGTACTATCGAAGGTGGTGTTAAAGGTGCTGAAGAAGCACTTAAGAAATTAGCCAGTGCACAAGAGCAGCAATCTCAAGGCACACCTGAGCAGAAACCTACTGAGAGTAAAGAAACTCCTAAGACTCCTCCTCGAGTTGATACTAACAAACTGCCTGAAGAAGAAGCACCCTTCAGATTGGCCAGTGAGCTATCTGAATATGAGAAAGAAGATATTGAGAAAGCAAGGGCATGGGTACAAAGTAAATTTGGTAACTCTATAGCATTTGAAGTGGTAGACCGCCTTGTCAATGGTAAGGCATGGGGTATGTTCTATGATGCTTGTATCTTCTTGTATAAGCACGCAGAAGTGGGTACAGCCTATCATGAAGCATTTCATGCTGTAAAGAGAATGTATCTCTCTGATAGAGAATGGAAAGACATTGTCAATGAGTTTAGAGCAAGGCCAGAAAATAAAGGTAAGGCATTCACAGATAGTCAAATTGAAGAAGCTCTTGCTGAAGAGTTTAGAAACTATGTACTTTCTGATGGTAAGCTTGAGGTACGCTCACCAAAGAAACATAGCTTCTTCTCCAGACTGCTTGACCTTATCAAAAGGCTCTTTGGTATGGATAAGTCTTCTATCAAAGAACTGTATGATAGAATACTCAGTGGGTACTACAAAGATATGAGACCTATTAGAAGTGATGTGGCTAAGCTTAAATCTCAGAATGTAACACCTGGTGATATATATTCAAGTAAGCCTGCCTATAGAGAGGTACAGAGTACTAAATACTCTGCATCTATGGAAGGTGCTCTGTTGGAAGGTATGGCATATCATTTCTCTGCAGCCTTATTTACTTCAAGTAAAGAAGCAGATGTGATTCAAAAGCTCTTCTCTAAAGTAGGTGTATCTGGAGAGGTAGTTGAAGATGCTATGACTTATTGCAAGGATGCTCTTACAAAAACAAGAGATAATCTTATACGCATCGCACAACAGATAACAGATGCTGCAGAGAGAGAAGGATTTCTTGAGAGAGCAAAGGTAATTGATGAGTACCTTAACAACTGGAATTATACTATAGAAAGGTTTTCTCTGTATCTCAAACGCTTTGGTATTAGCCTTAACATTAGAGAGCGCGCTGCTGAAGAAGCTGCTATTGATACAGAGATGAATGAAGATGCTGCTAGTGAGAATGAAACTAATGTTGAGAATGTTGATAGGGAACTTGAAGATAGTGGCAAGTCTACAGATTATATCTATAAGTCTCTCACTGTATCTTCAAAGAAGACAGCCAGTCGTGCTGTTAAGATGCTCATAGCTACTCTTGCTGAAGTAAGTGAGAAGGGTGCTATTATACGTAATGAGCTTGGGCTACCAAAACTTATTGGTTATGGGAGGGCTTTTAATATCATGTCAAATGTCCTGGCTAACACGACAAATGTCAGGTCATTCCTTGACAAACTAAATATCTTATCTAATAGGCCCGGGTTCACATGGGTTAAGTACTTTATCAACAGAATTAAAGCTCAGCATATTGTAGAAGCAGGTAATCAAGATATATCAATAAGACAACTATCTACATTCTTTGCTGCTGCACAAACATTCTGTAAATATAAACATACAGGTAACATCATACTTGTTGATGAGGCTGGTAAGGACACTATTGTAAATGCTAACAGGCTATCCAGTGAAAGAAGAGTACTTATTGAATGGATGGCTCGGGCAAGCAAAGATGCTGCTTCTAAAGATAATAAGTTCCTTGTCATTGATAATGGAGTTATTAAGTACAATGCCAAAGCATTACTTTCCGAGTATAGTCATGGTAAGTTTAATGCTGATGATGCCTTAAGTTTTCTCAATGATATAGGTGTATACCTTAGTGATATGCCTGAAGATAGAGAAGTACGTGAAGCTATCATTAAGAAGGCTCAGTCTATTTATGAGGCTGTTGTAAAGTACATGGATGATAAGGGATTATCTGCAGAAGCTCATATCTATGCAGATGTTAACAAGGGAGATAATTCTATTCAGAGCATCATCAGAGCAGAGATGTCACTTCTTGGTGGTATAGATGATATTGAGAATAGCTATAGAGATGTTAATGGTAGAAACATATATGCTATCAACCTGTATGGATATACTACTTTCATGCTGGAAGACATAAAATCTATTGTTGCAGAAGCACGCAAGGAGAATAAGAGTGCTGAAGAGATAAGAGGATTACTGATACAAAAGTATCCTCAGCTTGGCGAGGAATATGCAAAGCATTCTTTATTACTTGATAAGCTCATCAATGGAGAAAATATAGAGATGCATCTTGTTAGTGGTCTTAATCCTGGTGAATATACTGATACAGTGCCTGCTACCAAGATGAAAGAACCTGATAGAGTACGCCTTGAATTTAACAATCATAAGAAGGGTGTTTACTCTATGAGTCAGCCTGCAGATAACTCTGTGAAGAGAGTATTTACCTTTGGACAGTTCTTTACTAAAGAAGAGGTACGTACTAACAAACATATTAATGCATTTGTATGGTATCTGAGAGATGAAATAGCTCTTAGGGCTGCACATAGCAAGGCTGGGGAAAATTATACAAAGGTAAAAAACAACCTCTACAGGGGTGTAATGATTGACCTTGTAAGGAAGCATCTGGCTACGGATGAACAGAGAGCTCAATTTGATAAAGAGCTTAAGGAAGCTATTGATAATGGTAGTAAAGAAGCTATCAACTCAATGCTGGTAGGTATGATTGATAGTATTACTCAATCTATAGCTGCAGGTATTAAGGCAGAGAGCGACGCTATGACAAAGTTACTGCTTCATAATAATCTGGTACAATCTGATGATAGTACAGGTACTACACTTTACTCTTCATCTGCACTTGACTTTGACTCAACTAAAGCACTCACCAAAGATGAGCTTGATGCTGAAGTAATGCATTATACTGTTAATCAGATGATGTCCAAGATGGAGCAGATGAAGCTGTTCCTTGGAGATATGCTGTATAGTAAAGACTTGCTTGAGAAGTACAAACGTAATAATGCTGCTATATCTCCTAAGAAAATATGCTTTGCTGAGACTAAGGATTCTCCTGTTGAAAGAGTAACACAGGCAATAGTACAGGGTGCTGATAATGGGCATTTACTCTATGATGAAAGAACCGGTCGTAAAATACTAAGGACTCTTGTTGTAGAAGACCCTGTTGTCAAATCAGACCTGTATGATGCTTATGCTGAGGTTATAGATGACCCTAAACCTTATAAGGAAATTACTGAAACAGATGGATTCTGCTTTATCACTATGGACGAGTGGAGAAGGATGTTACTTCGTGCAGGTGATTGGACTGAAGCTCATGAGCTGCTCTATCATTATGAGATGCAGCAGTATCTTGGCAACCTGGTTAAGCAAGGTAAATTTGCTAAAGATGACTTCTATAGATTATTTGGACATAATGAATATGGTAAAGTATATTATGCAGGTAAAGAAGTAAAAGCAAAGGATATTAAGCTGAAGGTTAACTCACTTAAGGCACAGTACTATGGACCTATAGTTGGTGGTGGTAGTGCTATGACAATGTATAAAGCTTCATTCTTCCCTATGCTCCCTTCAGCCTTCATGGATAAAAGTGGCAAGATTACAAGGACTTCCATGGCCAAAGTATACTACGCTGCAATACTCAATGGTATAGGGATAGTAGGATTTCAATCAGCTAATAAGGGATTAACATCCATAGCTAATCCTAACAATAAGCTATACACTGGTGACAGGCAGTTAAACATTGCATTTGATAAACCTGAAGAGCTGGCAGATAACATGTCATTTCAGGATACTTACTATGAACATTGGGGTATACAGCAAGATACAGGCTTTGACAGGCACAATGAGAATGTGCTTGGTACTCAGATGATGAAGATTATACGCTCTTATATCTATTCTGAAGGTAAGCCTGTTAATGAGAAACAAGCAAGAAGATTAAGAGAACTTGATGAGCTTAATACCAGAAGATTACAATATGGTGTAAAGAATCTTGTTAGTACACTTGGGCTTACCTATGATAGCCAGCGTGATGTTTATATTATTGATGCAGAATCTCTTGATAGTATTAAAACAAGACTTATAAATATTGCTGCTGCAAGGGATGTGCCTGAGAATATCATAGAGGCTATTAATAACTTGAGCCCTTCTTATGGAGCAGAGTTGATTGTTGATAGAAAGACTATGGAAAAGCTCCTTACTTCTATTGCTAAGAATATGACTATCAGCAGGAAAGTAAGAGGCTCAGCTCCTTATCAAGTGCCATCAACACTCTTTGAACCTGATGAGTTTGTAAAGACCAAGACTAAGGAAGGTAATAAGGAATACTTAACATCTAACTTCCTTAAGACTTATAAGAATGAAAATGGTGCTATCACTAAGATGCAGGTTTATCTTCCTTCTTATCTTGAAGGGGTGATTAATCCTAAGAATGTAGATGCATCCTTACTTCAACTTATAGGATACAGAATTCCAACACAAGCACTTGCTTCTATTGAAGCTATTGAAGTTGCAGGATTCTTGCCTGCACATTATGGGGATGTAATTGTACTGCCCACTGAGGTAGTTGCTAAGACCAACAGTGACTATGATATTGATAAGATGAACCTTATCATACCAAGGTACTATACAGTTAACAAACGACTTGCTGATGGAAGAATAGTAACAGAACATCATGTTATTAAGGGTACAAAGACTGCTTATGACAGTTATGTAGCTGATGTAGAAACTCATAATATTGTAAGTGAGAATAAACAGGCTATAATGAGTTTTGATGAGTGGATGGAGCAGTCTATCGAGAATGATATGATAAATACTATATCTTCTATACTCACTGACCCGTCTAACTTCAAACATCTTGTAGAACCTGTAGGTCCTGGCAACTTAAGTAAGTTACGCGGTGACCTTGACCTGCTGACACAAGGTGTCTTTAGAGAGAACTTTACTACTGATGAGGAATATGAAGCTGCAAGAAAGCAGGCTTTACAGAGAGAAAGTTCCTATGGGTTTGACTCATTCATAAGCCCTACCTTTAATATTAGATTTGAAGAAGAAGCTATAGAAGGTAAGGAATCTATTGGTATAGTAGCTCTTGCACTAACATTTAAGATTATTTCAGCTGAGCATGAAGTGTCAGTAGCTCCACAAATAGAAGTTTCAAATCCCTATACCAGAGAGACCAGGACAGTAGCTACCTATATAAGGCTTCCTCACAATACAAATGAGAAGGGGGAGATATCTCTATCTAAGCAGACAGATATAAAGGGTGAGTCTATTAACAATACACTAAGTAAGTATGCATCTCTAACTGTAGATAATATCAAGACTATGGACTTGAAAAGACTTGATGTTACTACAGCAACCTTACCTGTAATAGAATATCTTGTTATGGCTGGTGTACCTGTAGAGACTATTCATCTGTTCCTAAAGCAACCTGCTATACAGAGGTTCTTACAGTTGCAGGAATATTATGAATCAGCTACAGCTGTATCCCAGGATGATGATGCTAATGTAAATATGATACATGGCATGGTTGAGGAAGAGTTTGCTGTTGAGAATATGAATGCTTATGATGTACCTTCTACAGTTGATGCAAAAACTCTTGAAGATGCTATCAAAAAGTTCATACTTAACAAGGGTAATCTCTCTGCTGAAGCAAGAGCTTTTCAGATTGCTATGTTAAGAGATTACAGGCATTATATGAGTGTGGCAAAAGGACTTTCAAGTGCAGTACAGGCTGTTCAGTATGATACTCAATCTGTAGGTAGCTCTATTGGTAGAATTATTTATATGCTTACTCTCAAAGACAGAGCACTTGAACAGGGTATTATCCAGGGATTTGATAAGATACTTGGATATGCTGGGGAACATTCTTTTGTGAAACCTTACAGAGAAACCCTTGAAGAAGTATTGAAGATATATCATCCTTACTTTATACAACTTTATAATGAGTCATTCTATGAATCTCTGACTGACTTAGCTCATAAGCTTACATCAAGTGGAACATACTATAGTAAGGATGAGGTAATAAGAATACTTGATAACTATGCATCAGAGTTTATTACCTATCTGCTGATGACCCGTGAAGTATCCATTAATGGAACGAAGATAAATAAGCCTGTTAGTGAGATGACTGATGCCTTATTTACAGGCGAAGATGCTGTAGGTGCAAGGATAGCAAGAATAAAGGATATTATCAGACGTGGAGACATGGGTGAGCAGTTTGATAATGCAGAAGAGTATGCTCTATATAATAACTACAGTGGTAATGCTTTCGTACGTAGTATCAGTGCTATCTATGATAGTGAGACTAATATGTGGGGTGTAGTATCATTTAATAACAAACTTGAGGCTATAGAATCTGATGATATTACTAAGGGCTGGCAAGAGCTCTTTGATGCAGGAGACCCACTTGCTACAGAGCTGGTCTTACTTGCTATACATCAGACAGGCATAAAGGATGTACCAGGCTCATTAATTAAGTTCATGCCTGCCAATATATATGCAGATATGATTAGTTCAGTACTAAGGACAGCTGATGTAACAGTAGACCATAGTGAAATACAATCTTTCCAGAATCAGTTCATACTGAATAATGCACGCAGTAGAGTGCTCATGCCTACTATAGTTCCTGGAAAGAGAAGACCTGCTGGGTTTGTTAATACATACATGCATCCCTATGCTAAGGAGAAAGTGCTGAAAAAGGAATTTCTTGCTAAATATGGTAAGTTAAGTGCTAAAGCTTTAAGTAATAAGATTAGAGAAGCTCTTGCTCGTGGAGAAAAGCCTTACTCAGCTAAATTTAATATCTATGATACTACTACAGGACAGAGAGTAGAAGGATTTAGAGGATTCTTTAATCCCAGCACCAGGATGTCTGTTGTTGACTATAGGAGAGGAGTGCTTGAATATTCTCAAAAACCAACTGAAAATATGGTTAAGGAAGAATCTCCTGTAGACAAGATATTAACAGAAGATGCACAATCTACTGTAGCAACAGATAATCGTGCTTTTGTAATATATACAGTTCCTTCTACACAGTATAAGGATAGAACAAGAGTTAATGTAGCTAAGACAGACATTACTCTGAGATTTGCTGTAGACTTTACAACTGCTGGTGAAAAAGCTACTCTTAATGCTATTAGAGAGTTCAGGAAAAAGTATGCTGATATAAATCTATTAGATAACAAACTTACTGTTACTAAAGAAGATATATCAAGAGTAGCTAATGAAATACGCAGGTTAGGTAAGCCCGAAGTAACTATTAATATTGCCGGTAATAGTCATGATACATTAAGTGCTAAGAATATATCACAAGCTGCAATAGATAAGTATATGGAAGAATTTATTTACAGGTTAAGAAATGAACTTGGCACTGAAGTAACTATTCAGGCTATATATAGTGGTGGACAAACTGGAGCAGATGAAGCTGGCACAAAGGCAGCCTTGAAAGCTCAGATTCCTGCACGTATATATGCTACAGAAGATTTGAGAACTAAAAAAGGTTCAGGTGTAGTAGCTTTCACAGATAGATTCAAGGATATTAAGATTGATGATGAGGATGAATCTAATGATAGTCAAGTACCTTTCTGCATCATAGGATTATAATATGTGATGGTAACATATAAAGTTTTATCTTTGTAATATAAACTCATTCATATGGCAACAAGCTGTCAATTTAGAGGTAGTGAAGCATCAACTAAAGCATGGTTCAGGACAAGAGGCTTGATAGATAAGTATTTAAACATTCTTGACCTTCCGGGGTTTAGAAGAGAAAATACTAAGTGGAGTAACTATGCCAAGACTAAGTTTAATATAGAAGGCAGACTTTTCTACGAGGAGAACAATGGCACCAAGGCTGTACCTAATAAGGAAATGTTTGAGAAGATAGACAGAGCTAAGAAAGATAATGGTACATATTACAACATACAAAGCACAGTACAGGAGCCTGTAGTTGTTGCCAAGTCCTCAGATATAGAAAAGCAGATGACAGACTTACTCAAAGCTCTTGGTATATCTACTGAAGTTGTTGATAACATCACTGATGCAGCTGGTAATAAGATACATGCACTCGCTAAGATTGATATTTTCAAGCAAGTGCTTCAGGTTGTTCATGGAGAAATAAGCCCTCAGGTTATCTCTGAAGAAGCTGCTCATGTGTTCTTTAAGTTATTACCAGAGAATCATCCTCTGCGTAAAAGTGCTATGGAGAGAGTTACTCAAACTCAGATGTATGCACAGATTAAGCAGCAATATGCTGAGGCATATAATCATGATGAGCAGAAGATAAGAGAAGAAGCTATAGGGCATCTTATTGCTCAGGAAGTAGTTAAGCTGTATAACAAGACAGTTGAAACTGCATCTACAAAATCCTGGATACAGAAGTTATTTGAAGCTATAACTTCATTTCTTAAAAATAGGTTTGCTCACTTGCCATCATCATCCTTTGATGATATTATGGCTCCATACAAAGAAATAGCTCGTAAGATGGTTAATAAGGATATAGACGAGCTAAGAACTATTGATGAAGTAAAAGGACAGTATAGTCATCCTGATGAGTTTTACTTCTATAATCTAAGTCCAGAGGTAAAAAAACACCGGGAGGCTTTAATTACAGCTATTAAGAATCCACCCGTTACTATACGTTCAAGACGTGATGAAAATGGTAAGGTCATTGAAGAGTATGTTAAGACTGATGGCACAGTAGTAAAGCACAGGGTTACTGACTATGTTAAAGCAATGTACAGGCGTGTATTTGGTGATGAGCCTGCTACACTCGAAACAAGAATACAAGCTGCCAGAGGTACATATATTCATGCTATCAAGCAGATAACTATGCAAATGCTCATAGAGGGCAGGACAATAGCACCTAACAACAGGACTGTACTTAATGAAATAGCTGAGAAGGCAAGATTACAGGCACTTGAGAAAGGTGATGTGGCTGATATAGCAAGTAAGGTTGGTGATGCACTATTTGAGCTGGGTAATGATAAGGCAACACACTATTCATCTCTGGGTGTTCTTGTTGAATCTACTAAGCAAATATATAGTACAATACAGAGAAATCAAGAGAGGATAAATAAATTAACAGGAGATAAGGAAGGCAAGGCAACTATTATTCCTGAAGCTGTAGTATATGATGAAGCGAAGGACCTTGCAGGTACAATAGACTTGCTTGTAGTATATAGTAATGGTGTGATAGGAAGGTATGAATACAAGACAATAGATTTTACAGGTAAAGGATATATCTCTGACCTTAAGGTAAGAGGTTATGAGATACAGACATCCTGGTATTCACGTATACTTGTTGAAGCATATGGAGCTACAGACTTTGCAGAATCTGTAGTTATACCTACTGGTGTATGGAATATTCGTGGTACTAATAGAGTACTTCGAGTAAGTGAAGTTCTTAGTGAGGCAGAAGCTAAGGATAAGCCATACCTTGAGCATATACCTATTAAGAGCTTCACTATGGATGAAGATGTGAATGAAAGTTTAAAGAAGCTATATGCTCAGCAAGATTTACTTCAGGCTAAGTTAAAAGTAGACCCCTATGGTCCACAAGCTGATACTATCAAGGTCAAACTGCGCAAGATAGAAGATGCTATTAAGAAGATAGCTCTGTACAATGACTTCAACTATATTGTCACTATGGTCAATGATATATCTAAAGACTATAGTACAAGAAGAAAACTTGGTAAAGGTTCACCCAGAGCTATTGACGAGGAATACCTTAATGATGTACTCACTGAGTTGAATGTATATAAAGATATTTTATCTAATGTGCTTTACAGGTCTAAGTCTATCAAGCTCACAGCAGCTGAAGAATCTAAGATGAATGAAGCTATAGGGCAGATAGAAGGACTACTTTATGCTGTTAATGGTAGTATGATTGACCTGGTTAATGCTTCTACACGTGAAGGAGGGGATATAAGAAGACCTGGTAAAGCTATTAGTGCTCTTGGTAGAATATTTAAGAGCCTTAGTGAAATAGACCATCCTGCTTTCAAAAAGCTTAATGAGATTATGCGTAATGTATCTACACAGGCATTTAATGATACACAGAAGGTAGTAGAAGAAATTACAAAGAAGAGAGAAGCTCTTAAGCAATGGGCTGAAGCTAATGGCATGTCTCTTATGGATGCTTACAGAAAGTTAATAACAATAAGGACACTTCCTGATGGTACCAGGGAAAAGCAGCTTATTACAAAGTATAGTGCTAAGTACTGGCAAGACCTGGCTAAGGCACGTAGAGAAAAGAGACTACAGTGGATGCTTGCTAATACCAAGTTAGAGACACGTAATGGTAGAATTTATTATAATGAAGCTACAGAGAAAGTATTTAAGGATAAGAGACAGAAGTATATTGAAATGCTTGAATCCAGATATCCTGGTGAATCTGGCGCACAGACAAGAAAGTTATTACTGGATAAGTGGGATGCCAAGTACAATGTGACAACACATCCAGATACAGCTGTATTCAATCCTAAGAACTGGCTTATCAACCCTAAAGAATCTGAAGAGTACTTATCAGATGAGTGGAAGTATATAAGAAGCAACCAGCCTCTTATGGATTTCTATAATATGCTTGTTAAGTATAACAGGCAGTTTGCTGCAATGACATCAAGAGATATAAGCATTACCTTTATACCTAATGTTGTTAATGATATGATTAGCAGGATTGGGCAGAATGGTATTGCATCGTTAGGTTCTATGAAGATGAACATACTTGATTCTCTTGCAGTACAGCAGACAGATACTATTCGTGGTAATATTGACCCAGATACAGGTAAGCCTATTGCAGCTATACCACTGCTATACACTACTAATATAGACCCTGATAGTAAGAGTGATGACCTTGCTACTAATCTTATACTCTTTGCTAAAAGTGCATACTCTTATAAGTATCTTTCTGAGACAGAAAACCTGGTGAAGAGCATAAGAGCTATTATCTCAGGGCCAAGATATGCAACTAATGTAGTAGATAATCAAGGTAGACCATTAAGAAATGAATCTGGTAAGTTACTTGAGATGAGTGGTATGCCTGCTGATGACCTTGCTTTATTTGATAAGTTTGTAAATGCTCTATGGTATGGACAGAATATACAGGGGGACTTTACAGCTAATGTACTTGGTAAGGAAATATCTCTTGCTAAGACTATTGGGTTCTTGCAGAAGTTTATAACCTTTAAAGCACTTGGTCTGAACATATTTAACTCTCTGGGTAATGACCTTGGTGAAGTAGGTAATGCCTGGATGTTAGCTTCTGAAGGAAGGTACTTCAATAAGGGTGATATTAAGTCTGCTATTAAAGATATGACTGAAGGTAATGCTGACTTTGTTGAAGCAGCTGAGAGGATATTCAATCCCCATACTCATAATGTGATTGGTGAGCAGGTTAATAAGATAGCTGCTACATCTATTGAAAGAGCCTTAACAATGGATAATGCTCTTATACTTATGAAAGAGCCCGGTAAGATACTTAATAGAGTTGTGATGATGGCAATGCTTAACCATTATGGGGTAGATGCTGATGGTAATATTGACAGGCTTGATAAAATAAGAAAGACTAATCCTAATGCACAGTCATTAAGGGCTATGTTAATACGTGATGCTGATGGAAATATAACTCTTAAGGGTGTTAGTGAAGCAGAGATTATGAGGTTTAGGCATAGAATACAGAAAGTAATCAATTATACACGGGGTGAAACTGCTGAGCATGACATTAGAGCTATCAACACAACCATAGCTGGTAGGTTACTTATGCACTTCAAGAACTGGATTCCTGGACTTTATATGTCCAGATTTGGAGATTTGAGGTTTGATGAGACACTGAATGATTTTGATGCGGGTAGGATGAATATAACCTATCATCAGATAATAGATGGGGGATTAAAGAATGCTGTAGCAGAGGTAAAAAATTTATTGGGGGAGGTAATTACGGGAGGATACCTTTTTGGAGGTATTAACAAGATGAATATGGCAATTGCCGAAGCAAATTACAGGAAGTACATGGCTGAGCATCCAGAGTTAAGTAGGGAATCATTTACTCTTGAAGATTATAAGGAACTTGTAAGGTCTAAACTTAAGGGTGCTGTCACAGAGCTAAGGATGATACTGGCATTTATTGCTCTTGTGCTTGGTGCTAAAGCTGCTATACCTGACGATGAAGAAGATGAACTGCTAAGTAGTCTATCAAGAAGCAGCTATTTACTTGCTAACAGAACATCTCTTGAGTTCTTATTCTTCTATTCACCTAAGGCTATGAGTCAGCTTATAACCAGTCCCTTTACTATGTATGGTCTTGTTACAGATGTTGGCAATATGGCCTCTAACTTTGTATCAGAGACATATAAGGCTCTTACAGGTACAGAAGACCCTGCAGATAGGTCACCCTTTGGGTACTATTTTGTAACAAGGTTTATACCTGGTGGTAGTTCTGTAACCAAAGCTCTTGACATCTATAACTCATTCAGAACTAAATAAGTGGAAGGGTGTAATTACATTGTAATTACACCCCCACGTTATTATACAAGTTCTATGTGCGGATATCTACTCTTAATATAACGTGCTATTGTTTGAGCAGCTCTCTTCTTATTACTACAATAAAATACAGTGTTCAAAGGGTCACCAATAACTTTGTAAGGCTTTTTACGTGCATCTCTCTTTTTAACAATAGCAAGCCATTTCATAGCAATCTCCCTGGCTACTCTATCTTCTTTAAGTAGCAGAGCATAGGTTGTCAAAGGTTTGGGTTCATTACTTTCGTATATCATAAACAGTTAAATTTTTAACATGTTCAACTTCTTCTTTTGTGTATACACCATAGGTGAGATAAATCCACGAGACAAGCACTTCTGCTTCTTTATCAGTTAATCCTTTCTCTTTAGCATATTTTAAGCATTCATTAAACACCTGTTCTCTTTTCTCCTTAGTTGTAAGAAATATCTTCTTAAACTTTGGCACATTGTAATAGATAATAGGAAAGTGATTAATCTCTCCCTGCTTACTAACGAACATTCTTGTTAGTTCCTTTTCTATCTCTGTCATAACTTTCTGTTTTAGCTGTTACCACTCTATTTCTTTCTTATTACAAGCAGATAAATACTCATTACATGCCCTGAAATGCCCGCACCCCTTGAATGGAGTGCTTGTCTTATCATATCCAAGGGGTGATGGATGAGATGCTTTCAAACACAGATGACCTAGATTTATAATCACAGGGGTTACACTCTGTGCATAATTACCCCACAACATCCAAACAAGCATAGGCTTAGTGTTAAGTGCTCTTGTAACTATTCTAGTAAATGGCTCCCATAGTTTAGTATGTGTACCGGGTTTATTGCGTACAACCGTATGAGCTACATTTAATAGTAGTACACCCTGTTGTACCCATGAAGTAAGGGATATATCTTTGCAAGCATCTTCACCATATTCAGCTCTAACCTCAGCGATAATATTCACAAGGCTTGGGCTGATAGTTTTAGTTGTAGGGTTATTACCAAAAGCATGTCCTATGAATACTCCAGGCTGTGGATAAGGGTCTTGACCTATAATAACCACATTGGTTTTATAGAACGGCAAATCTCTGAATATTTTGAGTATCAACGGAGACCCTAATGGTGGTTCTACAGGTGAGTGTGCTCTTTCTGAGAGCACTTTCTTGCTAATAGAAGCAAGTAGTAACCACACATTAGGGTCTGCTGATTCTAATGCCTCACACCAATCTTCAGAGAAATACTTTTTAAGTTCATTCATACTTCTGAGTCTATAAGTTCATTCTCAATCACAGGTTTACTATCAAGTTCCATATCAGGACTAAGGTCAACTCCAAGAAATTTACTAAGTTCTTTGCGTAGTTCCTCACTCTTATGAAGTACGCTGTTTACTTTTTTCTTGAGCTCCATGTCTGTATAGTATAGACCAGCTTTGTGCTTAAGTTGGTCAGATACTTTAGAGTACTGGCCATTAAGTATCGCATCAACGTCACTAAGATACTCGTCAGGTATAGTATAATAATAGCCAGTGTGATAGGAATCAAGCTCAACACAACCAATATAGAAAGGATGAGCTCTGAAAAGTTTTTCAGTAAGTAAGTAAGTTTCATGGCTTGAAAATAAATATTTTAATACTAATAAGTTTTTATACTCACGATGTATATAAGCATTGATAAGGTACCAATGGTATAACATTGTAGTATCTGTGTGCTGTGGTGTACATAAAAGAGGTGTAAGATACAGAGTTACTTTATTTCTTTCTGATACAATCAGAATATAAGAGTGTTCTTCTTTCTTAACTATAGAGCTTATTCTATAAGGTATTATATAAGGTATAATATGTCCTGTATCAAACATTACTTCTATAACACCACCTCTTGTTATGATAGGATTACTACCAATGTACAATTTTTCAATAGCATCTTCTTTGTCTCTTCTTTCTGTAATTAGTGGTGAAGATATAATTACTCTTGTTGCATTAAGCACTGCAGCATTTACTCCTTTAATGTCTGTCTCACCACTACTTGTCACTCTCATAATCTCCTTGCTTTAGTGGTTAATACTAAGCTTCTTTTACAATACTTCACTATGATTTCAATTTAGGAGTGTTGTAAATCTCTCATTAAATCATCAAGTTTCTCTATTAATTTATTCTTTATGCCTTCAGCTTGAGTATATCTTCCATTGGCATATAAGTTCTGCATGTATTCTACATCCTCGATAAACTTAGCTAAATTTATCGAAACTTCGACAGTTACTTTCATGTACTTATACATTTAGAATATTTATACTTACCATTAGTCAAACTTCATTTGTTTATGACATATTGTACATATGATTTTACCATCAACTACATCTATCTCTCGTGGCACAAAGCACTGACAATATTCTTCTTTTGGCACACTCTCCAAAACTTTATACACCATCTGCTTTAACTTCTCTTTAAGAAGCTCAAAGTCACTATAAATCATTTTTCCTTCCACTGTTTGTGTCATAAGCTCTTGAGCAGTTTGCTCAACTAATTTATCTATATCTTTTTCTTCCATGACTTTAAAAGTTTAATATTGGTTGTAAATAACTTGTTCAAGTAACTCCAGTTCAGCAATATCATTCTCAAGCTTTTTAATTTCAGATATTACTGATTCAAGTGTTTCTTTTCTTTCCTTCAAGAACTTTCTATATGCTGGAGCTTTTGCTGCGTTAAGGGTTGTGTAAAATTCCTTATTATCATGCCAGAAATATTGCGGGTAATCTGGGTTATCATTAAGCATAGCAACATATCTAAACATTTCTTTATTATCTGCTTGAGTCACAAGTAATCTACATGGCTTATGGTCTCTGCAATTTTGGCATTCTATATCATATAATATACAACCCTTATCATCTACAACATTACGGACGACATATCGGAACATACCACCCTTCAGTGAATCATATCCATATAGTGAATCACCAACCTTGAGCTTTATTATTTTTTCTTTATTCATAAGCTATCAGATTTAGCGGGTTCTTGACAATCTTTTAAGAGCATATTTAACTTGTCTATATCCTCTTCAAGTTCTTTAGCTTGCTTCTTCAATAACTCAAGTTTTTCTTTCTTGTGCCTTAACATATGATTATATGCTGCAATTCTCGCATCTGTGATAGTTAAGTAATATTTCTCATCTTCATGCCAGATATACTTATGCCCATACTCATCGTCCCCATACTCATCGTCTAAGTCTATATCAACCATTGCAACGTATTTAAATTTCTTCTCATCGTCAACTTGAGATACGAGTATCCTGCAATATTCTTTAGGGTCAGAATCTGTACATTCTATTTCATAGAGAACAGCATTTCCATAGTCTCTAATACCGCAAACAATATAAGTAGATATATTGTTTTTCATTGGTGCACACCCATACAGCATATCACCAATTTTAAGTTTTATTATTTTTTCTGGTTTCATAGTTTTAAGTTTTAAATATTATTTTTAAGCCAATTAAATGCCCATTTAATCCCAGCTTTTAAGCCATTATAATAATCCTCACTTCCATAGCCATGAGGTATAAGCTCATTTATTTGTTCTTCTCCTTCAGCATCAGTTGGTAATTCCTTAATAATGCTTTCTATCACTTCATCAGTCATAGCAAGCAAAGCATTAACAATGTCTTCTCTATCAAAGTCAACTCCAAAGGTTGCTGCTGTATCTTT
>Ga0078972_1001561_pt1 | contig 84794 bp, 86 predicted proteins | sample YelNatPaOPGAMG01_FD_67568 | JGI IMG/M metagenome (GOLD analysis project Ga0078972, IMG submission 67568) | Hot spring thermophilic microbial communities from Obsidian Pool, Yellowstone National Park, USA - OP-RAMG-01 (SPADES assembly) (version 2) | ecosystem: Environmental > Aquatic > Thermal...
CTCTAGCGACTGACCCTCCGGATGTGGATGTCATGGATAGGCCGCCCCGCAAGCCTGAGGAGGGAATAATGCATGGAATGGGAGCGTTCATCATAACATCCTTCATACTGCAAGCAACCGGGACAATTCTTGTTTTCTGCCTAGAATACTACGTGTGGCCCTCCCACCCATGGATGCTTCCAGGCGGAATCATAGATGAGGCTGCTAGAGAACTCACCTACAGGGAGGCCACTACAACGGCTTTCGTGCAGGCGGCGATGTTCGAGCTCTTCGTCGTCTGGAACTGTCGTTCAGAGAAACACAGCGTCTGGATGATGGGTAGGAAAGCTTTGGAAAACAAGTTCTTCGTCATAGCTGATTTGGTATCTGTTGCATTGACGCTTGGAATAACCTACATGCCGATAACGCAGCAACTGTTCCATCTAACTGGCCTTAGCCCAATGGACCTTGCGTATGTCATAGGTGTGGCAAGCTGGGGGCTCCTTATACTTCCGGAACTGACTATGGGTAAGAAAGTTTGGAAGTGGGAGTAGCAGATAATTATTTGCCTGGATGGAGAGAAAGCTTAGGCTTAGAGTTAAGCGAAGTTATGTAAGGATCTTCTTTAGCCTAGCGCGCTATCTTACTCTCCTCATTGAGTTTCTTCGTGCTCCCGGAATATTTTTAAGGAAGCAGCGGAAATCATAATGGTTAATTCTTTGTTACAGATTTTCCCTAGCTTACGAATTAAGGACTAAGAACTCTGAACACAAGGTTCTTCAATATTTATATAGTCATCATCTCTTTCAGAATACCCTCCTTAATCTTCCTAACTTCTCTCAGGTTTCTTATGCCGAGATACTCAAATTCGATCCTCGCGGAACTTATGATCTCCCTTAACTCGTTCTCATATTCTTCGAGCTTAAACCTCTTTAAAAACCTCTTATAGTTTTTCCAATTAACCTTGCCGCTTTTAGCTAAGCACAGTATATCAACCCTATCCTTCTGTCCCTTAACGCTATTCCTCCTTTGAAGCTCAGCCTATTGCTTCAATATCAACAGGATTTCAGGCTTAGGAATCCTGAAGTTTTCAATTCTCACCGTATTTTTGAGGATTTCCTCGGGAGGAATGGCAAATTCTGAATAGTATGGCACATAAATGTCTATTGATACTCCCTCTACTTTTGCCTCATATTTTTAAGAAAGTCGTTTTTCTGTATTCCTATGCTCGTTCTGAGCCTAGACAATTCTTTGTAGTCGACTATCACATCTACATCCTTAGACTTGATTGCTTTAGTTAGGAAGTAAACAGCCCATCCGCCTATTAGAACAAAGTCGAATTTTCTCCTAAGCTCCTGTAATATTTTTAAAGCTTTTATCTATTGCTATCTCGTTCCAGAATTCCATCTATAATCTCCTCCATCTCCTTGAGGAAATCCCTAGCATACCAAGATTTCAGGTTCCAAAGGTCGACGAATATCTGGGGCATAGGCGCTACCTTAAATTTAGCCAGATGCTCATCCAGGTTTAAAACTATTAAATTAGGCTTAAACCGATCGTCTTCTTTTCCAAACATCTTTTCAAAATCCTCCCTTGTGCCATACACGACTACCTCGCTATAGTCTGAAGGAACCCTCCTGAACCTAAACTTGAAAGCCGAGTATCCGGTGAAAACGGTCTTCGGAGGAACCTCGCTCTCAATCTCCTCCACAGGCTTATCCAAGTATGCTTGGTAGACGATGTCTTTCTCCAAATTCTGCGTAATAGCTTTGGTTTTCAATATTCATTTATGAAGTCTTAGGAAACATTCAGGGAAAGGAGGTTGAATTCGTCATAAAAGAAAGGAACTTGTATAAAAAGCTGATTCAGATCGTCTATGCTTCTGGAAGATACGAGGTTAGTAGGGAAGAGACTAAGCCTTTAATTAAAGCGGGCATAGAATCAAGATGTAACGATTTACTCGTTATAACGTGGAATTGTGAGGATGAGCTTGAAAATAGAAAAATCAAGCTACTACCCCTATGGAAGTGGCTAACGGAGGCTAACCGCATAAAAACAGTATAAATATATGACGGGCCCGCTGGGATTTGAACCCAGGCTCTTCGGCTCCGAAGGCCGATGCCTTTATCCTGGCTTGGCCACGGGCCCCATGTAATTCTGCTCTAAGCCGTACTTAAATCTGATTTGGTAGCGTGCGCTAAGGTGTTTTTATCTTAGTGAAGACTATCTCTGGCTTACTTACCTTATGCCTAGGCTTAATGGCAAGTTCTCCTGCAGAATCCCACCCGTAGTCCTCAGGCAGACCTTCAAGGTTGAGCATTTTCCAAATCTTTTCCGATGAGCTTGGTACATACGGCCTTAAGACTATTGCTAGTGTCCTCACCGCGTTTACGCATATATATAGCGCATTAGGGTCTTTTGTTTTCCAAGGCTCTTTAACTTGCAGAAACTTGTTGCATTCAATGGCAAAGTCAGCAACCTCCTTCAAAGCCTTATCTATCTCATAGTTCTCAAACCTCTCCCTCATTGCAGTGGGGAGCCTTCTTATTTTTTCTAAGAAGCTCAAACATTCTTCATCTTTCTCATAGTCTTGCGGTTTAGGCACCTCGCCGCCACATAGGTTCCAGACGAGTGTCAGTGTCCTGTGGATGAAGTTCCCTATGTTACCAACCAGTTCACCATTAACCCTCTCCATAAGCGCTTTTTCAGTGAAGTCGCCATCCTCAAAGAAGGGGATGTCTCTTGCAAGGAAGTATCTTACAGCATCAACCTCATACTTATCTAGGAGCTTAAACGGGTCTACTGCTGTACCCTTCGACTTCGAGAGCTTCTCCCCGCCTATTGTTATGTATCCGTGTACGAGAATGTGTTTAGGCAGGGGGATGCCGCATGCGAGCAGTATCGCTGGCCATATCACTGAGTGGAACCAGTTGATACCCTTCCCGATGAGGTGCACGTCTGCAGGCCAATACTTCCTGTATTTCTCGCCGTCAGGGTAGCCTAGGGCTGAAACATAGTTTATCAATGCATCAACCCAGACATATATCTTATGCTTGGGGTCGAAAGGAACATCGACTCCCCAGCTTATGCGTGACCTGCTTACCGCAAGGTCCTTTAAGCCTTCCGTCCTTATTCTAGTCAAAATCTCTTGCATCCTCTTCTCCGGTATAATGAACCGGTTTTTCTCAATGAGTTCCAGCACAGGCTTCTCATACTTGCTTAGCCTGAAGAAGTAGCACTCCTCCTCAATAAACTCGGGCTCAGTACCGTGTTCAGGACACTTTCCGTCAACCAGATCTTTCTCCACCTTATACTCTTCGCAACCATAACAGTAAAGACCCTTGTAACTGCTCTTGTAGATGTCGCCATTCTCAAAAATTTTTCTGAATATTAATTGTGAAACCCTGCGGTGTCTCTCCTCAGTCGTCCTTATGAAATCATCATTAGATATGTTGAATGCTTCGCAGAGTTCTTGAAATCTTCTCGCATTCCTGTCTATGAACTCTTTAACTTCTAAACCAGCCTCCCGGGCAGCCCTCTCATTCTTAGCGGCATTCTCATCCGTACCAGTTAAGAAGAAAACGTCTCTACCGTTAAGCCTGTTCCACCTCGCTATTATGTCTGCGCAAACCTTTTCGTACAAGTGGCCTAGGTGGGGATAAGCATTCACGTAATCTATCGCCGTAGTTATGTAGAGTTTTCCATCGGGGCCCATTCCTAAGCCGGACATCCTAAACAGACTTTAATAAACTTAGTTTAATCTGCTCAGGTTTTTCCCGGTTTAACATTTGTGAAAGTATTTAAACCGGTTTCAAAGATGGTTTCCAAGACTTTGATGACCGCCGGTTTAAAACCAGAGCCTAAGATAAGAGAGAAAAGATGGTCTCCGAAGATTGAGGAGGAGCTTATCAAGCTGTGGGAGAAGGAGGGCCTGTACAGGTTCGACCCTAACAAACCCGGGGAGATCTACACCATAGATACTCCACCACCCTATATCTCGGCAAAATGGCATGTTGGAGGAGCTGCACATTATGCTGGTATTGACATGGTTGCTAGGTACAAGAGGCTATTAGGCTATAATGTTCACTTTCCAATAGGTTGGGATAGAAATGGCCTGCCTGTCGAAGTTATGGTTGAAAGGCAGTTCAACATAATGGCTAAGGAGGTTGGCAGAGAATACTTTGTTGATCTTTGCAAACAGACTCTTGACAATGTTGAGGCAGAGGTCACTAATCAGGCTAAGAGGCTAGGGTTGAGCAGCGACTTCGAAAACATGTATAGGACTGACTCCCCTGAGTACAGGAGCTTAACTCAGGAGACATTCATAGAACTATGGAAGCGGGGCCTCATATATGAGGCGACGAGGCCTACTAACTGGTGTCCGAGGTGCGGTACAGCAATAGCTGATGCTGAGGTGGAGTACATAGAGACTCCTTCGAAGCTTTACTACCTAGTTTTTAAGGTTAAGGAGACTGGTGAAGATGTTCAGATAGCTACCACTAGGCCTGAGCTTCTTGCTGGTTGTGACGCTGTGATATTTAATCCTTCAGACGAGAGGTATCTGAAGCTTGAAGGCAAGACTATCGTAGTGCCAATATACGGTAAGGTGGTCAGAGTAATTCCTAACAGTTATGCGAAGCCTGATTTCGGAACCGGTCTTGTAATGATATGTAGCTATGGCGATACCTCCGACATAAGGCTGTTCAGAGAGCTCGGTTTGAAGCCTACGAGGGTGATTGACGAGAATGCTGTGCTGACTGATGAGGCTGGATTGCTTAAAGGCCTGAAGGTTGACGAGGCTCGGAGGAGAATTGTCGAGGAGCTTTCGAGAAGAGGGTTGCTTGCAAAGTCTGAGGAGATTGTTCAAAGAGTGCCTGTCTGCTGGAGGTGTCACACCCACCTTGAATTCGTGGAGATGAGCGAGCTATACCTTAAGCAGGAGGAGTTCGTAGATAAGGTGAGAGAAGCCTCAGGAAAAATGGTTTTCTATCCTGAGTCGATGAGGCAGATACTCGTAGACTGGATTAACAGTGTTAGGGGCGACTGGCCTATCTCTAGGAGGAGGCACTATGCTACTGAGGTTCCCCTCTGGTACTGCAGTAAGTGTGGTGAACCCTATGTTCCTGAGCCGGGGAAATATTACAGGCCTTGGAGGGATTCGCCTAATGGAAACGCTAGGTGCGTTAAATGTGGTGGAACTGTTTTTAAGGGAGATACTCGGGTTCTCGACACTTGGATGGATTCAAGCATTTCGCAGCTCTTCGTAACAGGCTACAGGAGGAACGAGGCTCTTTTCAAAAGATCTTGGGTGTGCTCACTGAGGCCGCAGGGCTATGAGATAATAAGAACATGGCTATACTACTCTATCCTGAGGACTGTTCAGCTTCTCGACACTCCTCCCTTCAAGGAGGTTAGGATAAGTGGCTTGGGGCTGGACGAGAAGGGGGAGGCGATGCACAAATCCAAGGGGAACGTAGTTTTCCCAGATGAGTACTTGGAGAAGTATGGGGCTGACGCATTCAGGTTCTGGGCTGCTTCAGAGGCTAAGCTCGGCTCGAACTACCGTTTCTCCGAGGAGAAGATTAATGGTGCAAGGCTTTTCCTGACGAAGCTCTGGAACATTGGGCGGTTTATTTCATCCTTTGAATACGTTGGTGAGAAGCCTAGGGAAATCTGCTTCCTTGATAAGCTTGCTCTCAGCGAGCTTAAAAGAGTTTTAGATGAGTCCAGGAGGGATTACGATTCTCTAGACTTCTATGGTCCTTCAAACCTTTTGAGGAACTATGTTTGGAGCTTTTTCGCAGACCACTACTTGGAGGCGGTTAAGCCGAGAGCATACATGCTTGGAAGCCGGGAGGAGGCTGAGTCAGCTTGGTATACTCTTCACAGGGTTTTAAGAACATGTTTAATCGGTCTCTCACCCGTAATACCGTTCATAACAGACTACTTGTTTAGAAGCATATATGGGGAGTCGGTTGCCAACCAGTCTTTTCCAAACCTGAATGATGCTGAGCCTGTTGACAGCGAGGTTTCAACCCTCTTCATGAAGGTTAACTCCGCGGTCTGGAAGTTTAAGAAGAAGCTGGAGGTTTCTCTAAACGAGAAGATAAACTACAGGGTTTACCTGCCTGAGAAGCTGAGGGTTCTGGAGCCTGATTTAATCAGGATGCATAAGGTAGAGGTCTCTTATGAGGCTCCTAGAGCAGGTTTAGAGGATGTTGACGGAGTATTCTTTGAAAAGCTTTAGAGGCTGAGTATCTCCCTAAGCTTGTTAACGTAATTGCTTACATCGTCAATGCTCCGTGCTCCCGAGACCTCAAGTGAAAAATACCCGGTGTAAGCTGTTGTCTTCAGGGCTTTAAGGGTTTTTTCTAGGATGTTTCTTCCAGGGTTTTTCAAAATATCCTCTTTTACAGTTACATGGTTGACTAGCGGCGCTACTCTCTCAAGCATCTTATGGTCTTCGAGTCTATTCACTATTCTTGTGTCAAGAGTCATACCTATCATTTCTGATCCAATGTCTTCAATCATCTCTATCAGCCTATTCATGTTTGAATAGGCGGTTTCACCAGTATCTATGCTTACTTTCACATTGTTCTTCTCAACGGATGAGAGAATGTTTAGAAGGTTCCTGTAGAGAAGCTTAAAATCTTTATCCGAATAGGCTTCGCTGTTCTCTGGAGTAGCCTTAAGCCTGAGCACTCTACACTCGTTTTCGCTGCAAACCTTTATCCAATTCTTAACCTTGTTAAAGTATTTCTCGTCACTCCTAACGTCTCCGCCTAGCAGGTTGAGCCCGAGGGTTAGGGCAACAATTCTCCCCCCGTAGTTCTTTACGTCGTTGAAGAGTTGGAGAACATGCTCCTTGTTTTTAGCATCAGTCTCGTTCAACTCAATGTTTTTGATACCCATTTCTACGCATTTCATAACTGCCTGTTCAAAACCTGCTGCCTCTTTAGATTTTAACTGGCTGAAGCTTAAAGTATTAATACAAATGTTCAACTCTGGTTTTCCCACACCTAACAAGACCCCGCACAGATGCTTAACATTCTTCTCCCCGTTGCCGAGCTAAGCATTTTTCGACATGTCCCTCTCTTCTCAAGCCTTTTTCTGAAAGGGGATTGCACGAACGTGCTTCGCTTGCCATTTTCTCGAGACGAGGAATTTCCTCAACACTCTTATTTTAAGCTTTCTCCCGAGGCAAAAGACTGTGAAACTCATTGTAGAAAGGCATAAGGTTTAAAACATGTAGATAACGGTTCCCTCTTTAGAGTCTTCAACCAGTATCCCAATCCTGTTAAGCTCCTCCCGTATTTTGTCGGAAAGCCCATAGTTTCCAGAGGACCTAGCCTCATTCCTCAGATTAACCAGTATTTCAACAAGCCTTCTCTCTCTGAGCGTAGCTCTTTCAGCCCCTTCCTGGAGGAACCCGAGTATCTTCCAAAGCTTGAAAAACACGTGTATAAAGCCCTTGGAGACTTCACCCTTGTTTAAATCCTCCAGAATCCTGTTGGCAGCCTCCATTAAGCTTGCTAAAGCACGAGGAGTGTTGAAATCGTTGCATAAATGGCTTAGAACCTCCTCCTCAAGAGCCTCAGCACTCCTGTCCTCCTCCTCAACGCCCTCGCCCAGCTTCACCATGATCCTCCTAACCTTGTCAAACCCCTTCTTAGCAGCCTCCAACGTCTGCTCGTCGTAATCTAATGGATTCCGGTAGTGAGTTGAGAGAATGAAGAACCTGAAGGTGTCTGGGTCAACCCTGTTTAAAACCTCTTCTACCGTAACATAGTTCTTAAGGGATTTAGCCATCTTCTCACCCCTCACAGTAAGAAGCCCATGATGCATCCATATGTTGACGAATCTTTTCCCAGTTAAGGCCTCGGACTGTGCTCTCTCGTTCTCATGGTGCGGGAAAACAAGATCCATACCCCCTGCGTGAATATCAAGCGTCTCCCCAAGGTATTTTGCGGACATGACGCTGCACTCCGTATGCCAGCCAACTCTGCCTCTGCCCCACGGGCTTTCCCAATATGGTTCACCCGGCTTAGATTTCTTCCAGAGAGCAAAGTCTAACGGGTCCCTCTTTTTCTCCCCCGGCTCCACCCTCGCCCCCGCTAAGATTTTTTCAAGAGACTGGCCGGAGAGCTCTCCATAACCCTGGTATTTTCTAACTGAGAAGTATACGTCTCCATCAGACTCATACGCATACCCTTTCTCAATAAGCTTTTTCACGAAGACTATTATTTCAGGAATGTGGTCAGTAACCTTAGGGTTGAAAGTAGGGTGTTTTATTCCAAGCCTTAAAGTATCGATGAAGTATTTCACCGTGTATTGGAGCGCAACCTCGCTGGCAGGCCTGTTCTCCTCTATAGCCCTGTTAATTATCTTGTCGTCAACATCCGTGATGTTCCTGACGAATATGACTCTATAGCCTAAATATTCAAGGAACCTTCTGAACGAATCATAGACGATTTCAGCCCTAGCGTGGCCGAGATGTGCAACATCGTAGACCGTGGGGCCGCAGACATACATTCTTACTTCCCCCGGGTGTAGGGGAGCTAGTTTCTCAATCTTCTTAGTCAAAGTGTTGTAGATTGAAACTTCTCTCAGGCTTTTACCAGCCTTATCTGCGCCCATGCTTCCAGCTAAATCCTCTTATTCTTCTTTTAAATATTCTGTGATCCTTCTCCTCCCTCTAATGTTTCTAAGGAGCATGCTCTCCTTAACTATCAGCCGCCAGGGCGTCCTCATTTTTTTCGCTGAATAGGCTAAAGCAGCATCAAGGTTTCCGAAACAGGTCGGCTTACCTGCCAGTGCCTTCCTAGTGTTCTCCCTGACCAGCCAGACTCCTGCTGGAAGAAGATAGCCTGGACCAGCTTCCCTGAGAACAAGCACAGCCCCCTGCCTCCTGATCCTATGAAGATGCTCCACAACCGCAAGCCTGGCAGCATAGTAGCAGCCTCCTATTCTCGCATAGGTTGTCCTGCCCTCTGTATCCTCATAGTCTGACCCTATTGCAACATTGTCTTCGCCCCCTATGTTCCAGACTGAGCCTGGGTGAAACATCTCTATGAACTCATAGGACCATCTCCCAGGAGATATCAGCACTATGAACCTGTTGTCAATATGCTCAGACTCGTAAACCATGTACTCGCCGACCTCAGGGTTCATCCTAATCCTGTCCATCATCTTGTCCGCCAGAATACTGTCGACAGCAGTTATGCTCCATCTCGTTGGAACAAGCCTCCTACGCTTCCTGACTCCGAAAACAGCTGCGCTCAACGCTTTTTGAATACTTGAAACCGGTACTCCTGAGGAGTAAGCGTAGTAGACTGCTTCAGAAGCCTTCAGGTCCTCATCATAGTAGGCTTTCTCAATCACGTGATTAGTCTTAATGCTGCGTGCCTCAAGCCTTTCAACAAGCCCATAGGGGCCGAATGGCTGAGCATCTTCATCCAGCACTATGCGGGCCTTAACCGGCTTGGAGAATTCTAGCGATGCTTCAAGAGGCTGGGTTGCCATAGCTATCTCCTGAGTAAGCTCGAAAAGCCTCCCCGCCTCCCAAGGATTGTGAACGTTAACGTTGAATATGCCTCTTACAAGGCTTGACCTGTATTCGACAAGCTTCTCAAGGTCTATGCTCCACCAGGACTCCGGATGGTCAAGCATACTTGTGTTTCCGAAGTATGGTGGAACTAGGGGTCCTACACTCACCCTCGGGTATCCGATTCTGCCTACGAACACGCCTGGGGGGGAGGCTCCGTCTATGGCTGTTCTGTCTTCAAGCCTAAGCTTCACAACTGGCTGGAGCTTACTGTACCTGAGAAGGATGGGGCACTGTTTTCTTCCGCATAATGCTCTCGACCCCAAGCAGTAGATGCACTGGCTTCCTCGGATTGCACGTATCTCTACTCCGCCAGCAAGATCCCAAGCGGGTGTCTGAGGCATATTACTCAACAGGTATTCTTCGTCCACGCTTTCTCTTTGTTAAAACTACTTCCAGTATCCCGTTTGAATACTTCGCTCTAGTAGGCTCCTCCTCAACCTTAGTTGGAAGAGGTATTCTGACACTGTAATATAGGGGTCTCTCCCCAGACAGTCTTCTCACGGAGGGTGTCTCCTTCTTGCAGACTCCTTCAACCGTAAGATAGTCCTCGTATAGGGTCAGTTTAATATCCTCCTTCTCAACTCCTGGAAGGTCGACGCTAATCCTTATCTCGTTCTCCTTCTCAACAATGTTGTACAATGGTTCAACACACCCCATGCGCCTCATCCTGCGCTTCCTCCAATCCTCTTCAAACATCTCCCTCATCCCTTCAATAATTCTCTCAACATCCTCCATTTTCTCCCCTCCTCCTAAACAAGGCTCTGCTCAGCCATCGACGGAACCTGCCTCATCCTCCTCGCCTCCTCGTCAGTCCTCCTCATGAGCTCCCTGTACTGCATCCTGACCTCTTCAGCTGAAGCTATTAGAGAGTCAACCTCTACCTTCTCCAAACCTATCTGCGGGAGAATTGTCAGAACCTTGGCTGCTGAACCAGGATCCGGATAGTTTAAATACGACTGGACGAATAGACCCAGCCCATTTATCTTAAGCCTTTCAATCTTCTTCAGGATAAGCGCCTTGGGCCCGAACAACAGTCCATCGCTCAGTATTTCAACATCCTTCATCTTGGAGACTATTGCCAGCGCTTCCTCGCTCGTGGGCACGGCGTAAACCTTAGGGTCAGCTATATCTATCCTATAGGGATTCGGTATTCCGCCTAGGCTTAGGAAAAGCCTTGGGTTCTTGCCTTTAACCCAGTTCACAATCTCCTCAACCATTTCTTGGGCCCCCTCCTGAGGGATGGGTAGCTCAGACCTTATTATGTAAACATTATCCTTATAGTATATTTCTAGAATGTCTCCGATTTTCCCGTCTCTTATCACTAGCATCGGGGGAAACCTGTCTGTCTGGAGGTATCCTGTTCTCTTGAAGCCGAGCTTAACTAGGTAATGGCTTAGAGATATTGTTCCGACGAGCCCAGTGTCTGGTAGGCCTTCAAGTATTATCGGCCTCTCGGAATCCGTCTTAACCTCTTCAATAATCATGTTTTTCCCAATCATTTTAGCTGAAATATGTTCCCGTTGGAAGGATAAAAGTTTTAGCCTGTTTATTTCTCCGGTTCCACGTGCACAACTATCTCAAAGTTTTCTCCAACACTGCGTTTAACAGTTTCCTCGAGCCGTGAGGATGCTTCATGAGCTTCAGACATGCTTCTCCCGCCCTCCATGCTCACTGTCAGTTCAATCCTGTTCAAGCCGGAGGATTCTCTAAAAACCCTTATCCTCCTAACCCCCTTAATGTTGTGGAACTGCTTAACCTCATCTTCAACAGCCTCCTTAACCTTAAGGTAGAGCGTCGAGTTTGAGCTCACAGTTTCAATAGGTGTAACCATTGAGCCTGCCGTCTCTACATGGACCATAACGTTCCCTGTGTTCTCAACGTTTTTCAGAACGTTCTCCTCAACCTCGTCTGCAATCCTGTGAGCATCTGAAAGACTCATGTATTCAGGAACCTCTATATGTAAGGATACGAGCAGTTTCTCGTCTATTTTTGAAGCAGTGATGTCATGAACGTTTAAAACTCCTTCAACGCTTAAAGCGGAATCTCTTATCAACCCGTAGAGACTGTCAGAATCCTTTGGTGTTGTTTGAATCCTCACAACAATCTCCCCGCCAACAGCTTTAGAAACCTTCTCCTCAACATTCTTCACAGACCTGTGTATGCTTGAAACACTTCTCTCCCTAGGTACGAGGGCACCAACATCAACATACGTCTTCCTGTCAAGCCTTCTAACATTTAAATACGAGACTCCGTCAGCACCGTATTCTTCTTCAACAACTCTTCTAATCCTCCTAACCATGTTTGGCGAAACAGTATCTGTGAGCTCTAGCCCTGTTTCATAAAGCAGTTTAACACCTAGGTAGGTCATCATGGCTGAGAGTAGGAGGCCTGCGACAGCATCTGCCTGCGTTATGTTGAAGTAGCCTGCTAAGAAGAAGCCTAGGACAGCCACCAGGGTGTCGAAAAAGTCTGCGACCGAGTGTAACAGGCCTGCTTTCACACTGGACTCTCCTCTGTCGGAAATCTTTGAGAGAACCGTTATTCTAACAGCATCCACGGCAAGCGTGTAGGCTAAGGCAATGAACCCTATTAAACCAAGATAGACTGGTGTAGGGTTCGTAAGCCTATCCGTGCTCCTCAGGAAAAGCTGGATGACGAGGTAGAGGAACGCTACACCGCTTGTGAAGGCTCCAAGAGTCTTTATTCTGCTATGGCCATACGTGTGGCTCTCGTCCGCAGGCTTTATGCTGATCCTGTAGGTTATGAAGAGCATTCCGGTTATGAGGAAATCATACATGGCGTGGAACCCGTCTCCAAGAACCGCTAGGCTATTGGTCAAGATTCCCGCGGAAATCTCGAGGAGCATCACGGAGCCTATTAGGCACGTGGATATCAGCTGTATTCTTAGGATTCTGCCTTCCTCAGTTTTGCTCAAACCTTGTTGTTGAGAGGGTGCTTCAAAAAGTTGCTTTTAAGCTTATGCTGCCCGCAATGGTTTATGGCTTTTTAAAAACTTTAAAACCTGTTTTTACTTATCGCCTTCAACAATGTTTCCAGCTGGAGACGAGACTCCACGCTACTCCCGCCCTATTGTAACATACATTCTGATAGGGGTTAACGTCGGTGTTTTCATCATAGAATGGTTCATACTTGACGAGTGGGGTTACGAGCTTGCCATATTGCGCTACGGGTTTATACCGAGGGTGTTGACAGTCAACCCTGTTGACGGTGTTTTCAGAATGTTCACATCAATGTTTCTCCACGCGGACCCGCTTCATATTCTGGGCAACATGATTTTCCTATACATTTTCGGGGATAACGTTGAGGACCGGATGGGACATTTGAAATACTTCTTCCTATATCTTTTCTTCGGCGTGGCTGCAAGCCTGATGCATTATGCGATTGATCCTGCTTCAATAATACCTGCGATAGGGGCTTCGGGCGCGATATCCGGAGTAATGGGTGCGTACCTAGTCATGTTCCCGTACGCTAGGGTAAGGGTTTTATACCGTTTCTTCATAGTAAGGCTTCCTGCAATATTCTACTTGGGGTTCTGGTTCCTTATGCAGCTTGTCGAAAGCATGCTTCCAGGGTACACTGGGATCGCGTACTGGGCTCACATCGGCGGGTTTATAGCGGGAATGATTGTTGCACTCCTCTTCTTCAGGAGGAAGCCTAGTCGGCCAGTTGCCCAATATTACTATTATTACCGTGACTACGTGTAAGAGGTCAACAGATTCTTGGCAAAGGTATTCCGTGGAGCATCGGTAGGCTTCTCAATCCGCCTGCCCTCGTTAAAATCCTAACTTCGCCAGTCTTAGATTTCCCAGTGACGCTGCCTATTAGCCGCGTCTCCCTGCCGGTTTCGGTTCTTCTCAAAGCCTTCACAGTCTCCTCAGCATACTCCATTGGCGTGAATATGATGAGCCTCCCCTCGCAGCCAAGATAGAGAAAATCTATGCCAAGCACCTCGCAGAGACTTGAAACCTCCTTCTTAACAGGTATCTTCTCCTCCTCAACCTGTATCGCGGCACGAGATGATTCAGCAACCTCGTTGAGCGATGTGGCTAAGCCTCCCCTAGTCGGATCTATCAGAGTGTGGAAAGGTATTCTTTTCCTGATAAGCGTCTCCAGAATGCTTGTCAAAGGCATACAGTCGCTTGAAACATCTGTTTCCAACTGGAATTCTCCTCTCGCAGCCAGAACCGCTGCCCCATGGTCTCCAACGCTCCCTGTCACTATCACCGCGTCACCAGGTTTCGCGTTCAAGGTTGAGGCTTTAACCCCGCTGTATACTCTTCCGACGCCTGAAGTATTTATGAAAATCTTGTCGCACCCTCCTTTCTCAACAACCTTAATGTCTCCCGTAGCTATTTTAACCCTAGCCCTCCTAGCCGCATCCCTAGCGCTTTCAATAATACTCATCAGGAAACCCTTATCCAAGCCTTCTTCAACTATGAGCGAGAGACTCAGGTACTCCGGTTTAGCACCCATCGTAACAAGGTCGTTTACAGTACCGTTGACTGACAGCATACCTATGTCGCAACCCTTAACAACCGGAGGCTTCATCACGAACGAGTCTGCGGTGAACGCTATTCTCCCTGATGGCGTTTTGAAGACAGCCTTGTCAACACCCTTCATAGGCTCTTTAAGGCTCCGAGATATTTCTCCGATAAGCTCATGCATAAGCCGCCCGCCTGCACCATGCTCCAGAACTATCTTATCCCTCATTTCTCAATCCCCGCATAGTAGTATGCTGCGCAGGTCCCCTCTGAGGAGACCATGCATGGTCCAACAGGATTATCAGGTCTACAAATCTTCCTGTAAAGCCTGCACTCCACCGGCTTCCTGCTGCCCCTTATGACTTCTCCACATAAGCATCCCGGAGGCTCACCGGTTTCAACAGGCTTCAACCCATAGGCTTCAACAGCGTCGAAAAGCCTGAACTCTTCCCTCAAAGCCAAGCCGCTTCCAGCTATTTTCCCGAGGCCCCGCCACTCGGCGTCAACAGGTTTAAAAACCTCCTGCATGAGCCTAACCGCCTTAACGTTCCCCTCATGCCTCACTGTCCGCGTATACTCATTCTCAACCATCCTCCTGTTCTCGACAAGTTGCCTCAGAATCATGCGTATGGATTCAACTATGTCAACAGGCTCGAAGCCGGTTACCACCGCCGGTACACCGTGCTTCTCAACAATCTCAACATAGGGTTTAACGCCTATTATCGTGCTCACGTGTCCGGGAAGTATCAGGCCGTCTATCTGAAGATCCCCCGCCTCAAGCAGCGTATTCAAAGCTGGAGGCATAAGCCTGAAGAGGCTTATCAGCCTAAGGTTTCTAACTCCTCTTCTATTGCACTCCAGTATGACGGATGCGAAGAGCGGTGAAGTTGTTTCAAAACCTATCCCCGCCATGACGAACTCTTTCTCAGGCTCCTCCTCGGCCATTTTAAGCGCGTCATAGGGTGAGTATACAACCCTGATGTCAAACCCTTCACCCCTCAGGGTTGAGAGGCTTCTACCGTTCAACGGTACCCTCATCATATCTCCGAAGGTTGCCACAGTCCTGCCTGTTTCAGCTGCCTGAAAGACAAGTGAGAAGCCTGAGCCGGGTGTTACGCACACGGGGCAGCCTGGGCCTGAAATCAGGTCAAGGTTTCTTCTAAAAAGGTTTCTTAAGCCGTGTCTTGCAATAGCCATCGTGTGGGTTCCACAGACCTCCATTATCTTTACTTCTCTCCCAAGCTCTTCGAGAAGCTCGTTAACCTTGCCGACTATCCCTTTAACAAGCTCCCCGTCCCTATATTCATCTATGAACCTCATTCTCTGAAAACCTCTCTGAGAGTATTCAACATCTGTAATGCAGTCTCTTGATCTAATACTTCTATGGCGAAGCCGGCGTGAACTATAACGTAGTCTCCGACAGAAACGTTGTCGAGAAGATCAAGCCTCACGCTTCTACGTGTTCCGCCGAATGAGACTGTTGCCTCCGTCCCCCTGACCTCCTCAATCCTACCAGGTATTCCTAAGCACATTTTCACTCCTCCCCCGTTAGGCCACTTGCAACAACCTGTCCAAGCGATATCCCGCCGTCGTTCGTGGGAACAATATTGTTGAAAAACGTTTTCAAACCCTTCTCCTCTGCTAAACGCTTAACCCTGGAGGAGATTATCCTGTTCTGAAACACTCCCCCGCTTAAAACAATGTTGTTAATTCCTTCTTCAAGCCTTATGGTGTCCGCAAGCTCCACGGTGATTCTTACAATAGTCTCATGAAACCTTCTGCTGATTGTTTTGATAGGAGTATTCTTCCTCATGTCTTCAACTATCCGATTGATAATGGGAGCTGTATCCACAACATACTCGCTACCCTCAGCTATTTTAAAAGGGTAATTCTCCTCAACGTTTTCACCCGCAGCCATTTCAAGCATAACAGCAGGCTCTCCTTCAAAGGTTCTTGTTAAACATACTCCTAGGAGAGCTGAGACAGCGTCGAACATTCTTCCCAAGCCGCATGTCAATGGTGTGTTAATACCTTTATCCACCATGCTCTTCAAAGCCTTTTTAACACTGTCGCTCAACCCGATGTCGATATTTAAGGCGTCTTCACCTATCGCATCGTAGAGGTAGCTGAAAGCCATCCTCGCAGGCTCAGTGACAGCTTTCTCACCACCAGGCATAGGGACATACTTGAAGTGTGCTCTCCTGACGTATTCTTCATCCCTAACAATGATGAACTCGGATCCCCAGAGCTTTCCGTCTTCACCGTAGCCTGTTCCATCGAAAGCCACCCCCAAGGCCTCTGAGCCGAGAATATTGTTTTCAGCCATTGCTGAAAGAACGTGAGCATAATGATGCTGCACAGGGGTCTTTCCTCCATCCAGGCTTCTCCCTATCTGCGAAGAATAGTAGGCTGGGTGAAGATCGTATGCAACCCTACTGTACTTAAGGTTCAGCAACCGTTGCATTCTTCTTATCGTCTCCAGATACCTTCTCCTGATGAAAAGGTTCTCCAGATCACCCATGTACTGGCTCAAGAATATTCTGCCCTTCTTCGCCAACGCGAAAGTATTGTTCAGGTCAGCCCCCATCGCAAGCACGCCGTCAACATCAAGCTCAACCTCAACAGGCTCAGGCACAAATCCCCTGCTCCTTCTCACTAATCTAAGCCGGCTGTCTTGAACAAAGCCAACTGAGTCATCTGCGAAGTTAACTATCCTACGGTTGTAGGTGAGAACGTAGTCGGCGATTCCTTCAAACCTTTCAAACGCCTCCTCATCCCTGAATATGATTGGCTCCTCAGAAATGTTTCCGCTCGTCAAAACTATCGCCGGAGGCTCAACACTCTTCATAAGAATATGGTGTATAGGGGTGTAGGGCAGGAAGACTCCAAGATACTTCATGCCTGGGGCAACATCCTCGACAACAGGGTTCGGCTCCCGTCTCTTCGCAAGAATTATTGGAGCAGAATAATGCATAAGCCATTCTCTTTCAGAATCGTTAAGTTCAACTATCTTCTCAGCATCACCAATAGTCTTAACCATTATGGCGAAAGGCTTGTTGCCTCTCTTCTTCCTCCTCCGCAGCTCGAGGACACTGCTCCTATTAGTGGCATCGCAAGCTAGGTGGAAACCCCCATAGCCCTTGACAGCAACTATGCTGCCTCTGTTTATCAGCCTCGCCGCTTCTGAAACAGGGTCCTCAACTCTCATCATCCTGCCACGGTGGTAAAGCCTAACCTTGGGGCCGCATCTCCCGCAGGCGTTAGGCTCAGCCTTAAACCTCCTGTTCAAAGGATCCGAATATTCTATACTGCACTTGCTACACATTTTGAAGAGCCTCATGCTAGTATTAACCCTGTCATACGGGAGCTTCTCCATGATAGTGAACCTTGGGCCGCAGTTTATGCAGTTTATGAAGGGGTAGAGGTTTCTTCTATCACCAGGGTTGAAGAGCTCGTTTAAACAGTCTTGGCAAACCGCTACATCCGGTGGGCACAGGGTCTCAACCTCCTCGCTGACGGTCTGTTCAACCCTAAAGTCTACATAGCCTTTCGGAGAAATCTTGCTGTAGGAAAAGCTTTTCACAACTGCCCTGGGCGGCTTCTCAGCCTTAAGCTTCTCTATGAACCTTAAACAGTCCTCAGGCTTTCCCTCAACCTCTATTACAACACCGTTTCCAGCGTTAAGAACCATGCCCCTGAGACCCATGCTTGTCGCAACCCTCCAGACGAAGGGCCTCATGCCAACTCCCTGCACGATACCGTTTACCGTAATGCGGTAGGCAACTAGGCTCTCAGGGGTCTGGCTCGGCATCGTTGAATAAGCTTAAGACAGTAGTATAAATAGGTTATTTTTTTATATTCAGACTGCTAGAATGCTTACTAGCCTGTACTTCTCCTCATCTATCTCCTTAACAATCCTGCAGGATTCCGCTAAATCTATATCGGTGACACACCCATCTTTAAGCCCTACAACCCTGTTCCTCCTTCCTTCAGCAATAAGCTTGACAGCATGATTCCCGAAGAGGCATGCAAGGTTCCTCGACCTCGCGGACGGGGAGCCTCCTCTCTGAAGATGCCCGAGTACAGTTACCCTGAACTCGTACCCGGTTAGACTGCTTAGGGTGGAAGCCATTTCAAACGGGTTCCCTAGGGCTCCCTCCGCCTTCACTATTATGCTTGACTTCTTTCCCAGAGCGCTCATCCTCCTAAGCTGCTGAGCAATATCCTCTTGAGAAATAGGGTGCTCCGGTATCGCAACCATCTCTGCCCCAGAAGCCAACGCCACGTCGACAGCTAGAAAGCCACGGTCTCTTCCCATAACCTCAACTATGAAAACCCTGTCGAAAGTTACTGCAGTGTCTCTTATCTTATCTATGGCTTCTACAGCCGTGTTAACAGCACTGTCGAAACCTATTGTCTCATCTATACCTGCCACATCGTTGTCGATTGATGAGGCTATGACTGTGACGGGCATCCCGCTTAAACCACTTATCTCCTTAGCACCTTTCAAAGAACCGTTTCCACCTATGGCAACCAGCCAGTCAACATTCCTAGACTTAAGGTTCTCCGAAGCCTTCTCCAAGCCTTCACGCTTCTTGAAAAGGTCGCACCTGCTTGACTTCAGGATGCTTCCACCAGTGTTTATTATGCCGCTTACATCCCTCGGAGTCAACTGTCTGAAGGAGTCCTCTATTAAGCCCGTGTATCCTCTTTCAACACCCAGTGTTTTAAAGCCTTGGGCGGCTGAAGCCCTGACCACTGCCCTGATGGCTGCGTTTACGCCCGGAGCATCACCGCCTGAAGTAACTACTGCAACATTCATTTTAAGAGCCTCAGCCTCCGCTAGAATAAAAGTTTAGCTGGTTTTAAGATAGCCTTTAAATATCTGCTGGAGAGTAGGTTTCTATATTGAAAGAGGACTTAAACCTTCCAAAAGCCCTTGAGGAGATCGCTAGGGATGTTGAGCCAGTCCTATATGATGCTCTTGCTGAAAACGCTTCTCAGGAGTTTCAGGAGGTTCTGCTCCACCCTGTTAAGGCTGGTGGTAAGAGGATTAGGCCAGCTGTCTTAATGCTGTCTTGCGAGGCTGCTGGCGGGGATCCTGAGGCTGCTTTAAACGCTGCGGCTGCAATCGAGCTTGTTCACAACTATACTCTGATAATAGACGACATAATTGACCACGGCGAGTTTAGGAGAGGTGTTCCAACCCTTTGGAAGAAATATGGTTTAACCATGGCTATACTTGCTGCCGTACACTATAGGGAGGTTGTTTCAGAACTCCTTTTGAAATCTAAGAATAGCGTCAGGCTGCTCTCGATAGTCGACTCATACATAATGAGGCTTGTGGAGGGGGAGCGTCTGGATGTTCTATTCGAGCAGGTTGGTAGGGAGGACGACCCGTATATTGCTGAGCACCGGAGGATTAGCGTTAGCTTCGATGACTATGTTGACATGGTTACCCGGAAAACCTCATCCCTCTACGAGGCGAGTGCGATGATGGGTGCTGTAGAGGCAGGTGCAGGTGAGAACATTATTGAAGCGTTCAGAGGATTCGGCTTGAACCTGGGGGTCTCCTTCCAGATAGTGGATGACTTGCTGGACCTATTCGGCTCTCCTTCCGAAACTGGGAAACAGGTTGGGAAAGACATTGTGGAGCATAAGCTTGGGAACATGCTGATACTTAAAGGGTTGGAGAGGATGAACGGGGAAAACAAGAGCTTCTTCCTAAGCGTGTTGAGAAGCAGACAGGCTTCGCAGGAGGATTTGGATAAGGCGTTAAGCATTCTAGCTAGGACCGGTGTGAAGGAGAATGCTGTAAGAGAGGCTTGGCTTTTCTCCGAGAAAGCTAAGTCTATGCTCACTGTTGTTCCAGACTCGAAGGCTAAGAGGCTTCTGCTCGATCTTGCTGACTACGTGGTATACAGGAGTAAATAGTTCGGATGAGACCGCTAGTAGTGGTTAAGCTCGGCGGAAGCATGGTGACGAGGAAGGACGTGCCCTTCACGCCTAACTTCGAAGCAATGGAGGAGGTTGCAAAACAGGTTTCAGAACTCCTCCCGGAGTACGGTTTCCTGCTTGTCCACGGCGGCGGCTCATATGGGCACATCGTTGCCTCAGAGTACCGTGTGGCGGAAGGCTTTTTCCACCGTGACCAGCTGATAGGGTTGACGAAGATTAAGCTCAGGATGAGTGAGCTTACCCAGCTGATACTGACGAGCCTAGCATCATACAATGTTCCAGCGATCCCGGTTACTCCTGTAAGCTGCTCAGTATGCTCAGCCGGGAGGATAGAAAGGTTTTTCACGGATTCCCTGAGGATGATGCTCAACATTAACACTGTTCCCCTTATTCCGGGGGATGTGGCTATGGATTCCTCTGAAAAAAGATTCACAATTCTTTCAGGAGACCAGATCGCTGCTTACCTTGCTGTGGAGCTTGGTGCAGTTAAACTGGTTTACGGGACTGATGTGGACGGGGTGTTCACAGGCGATCCTAAGCATGATAGTGGTGTAAGCCTCATCCCTGTTTTAAAGAGGAGTATGGTGAAAAACTTAACAGCCTCCCTGAGGCCCAGCGACGTCACCGGGGGTATCTTCAGAAAGATCGACGAGGGGTTCTATGCTGCTGAGAGGGGTGTAAAGGTTGTTATAGGAAACTTAACTCGGCCCGGGGTGCTTACCAGCATTATTAAGGATGAGGCTGGTGTCAACTGCACTATCCTAGACGCCGGATAAGCATTAAAGCAACCACATATAGAACAATGCCGAGCAGAACCCCGCCAACTATCCACATGGGTTGTCCTTCAGCAATACCTCTGGCGGAAGCTATGACGATTGGGGATAAGCCTAAGGCTAAAGGCATAAGCCTCCTTAAACTCAGCCCAGTAGCCTCCCTCTTCCCAACCATTACCCCCGCCTTATCCTTCTCCGCCTTGGCTACTTCCAGATGTATCTTCAGGATTTCAGAGATTACTGCTCTAGCAGCATCAGTAACACTGTACACCTCCATGCTTCCAACCCTCCTCTTTAAGACAAGCCTATTTCTCTCCAGCGTATCCAGATGGTGGTCCACGAGCTGCCTAGAGTACCCGAGGTTCCTTGCAAGCGACGTTACTGTACCCTCCCCCTTCAAAAGCTCCATCATTATTCGGATCCTGCTGGGGTTGGCGGCAACCTCTATCATCCTAAGCCTCTCCGGATCCAGCTGGGGCTCCCCGCCTCCCTCGTTCAACAGCATTTTGGAAAACCCGTTAGAGTTTCTTAAGGCTTCCGCATCGGGTGGGTGGGTTTGAAAGGCTCATACATGCTTATCATTCTGATTGGAAGAAGCATCAGGTTTAAACCAGGCTCACTTCCAGAGACTATGCTTCCCCCTGGCTGCTACGTTTACGTTGGCTCCGCCATGGGGCCGGGCGGCTTCGAGAAAAGGGTTGCGAGACACTTGAGGAAGATTAAGAAGAGAAGGTGGCACATAGACTACCTGACAGGTCTCAACGAGGCTGAGGTCAGAAGCGTTTTCTACACTCCTCGATGCAACGAGCATCAGCTCACAGGCTTCCTCTCCTCCCTCGGCTTCAGGAAGACTGTTAAAGGCTTCGGCGCAACAGACTCCCAGAGAGACTTTTCACACCTTCTCCAGTCAAACCAGGGTTTTGAGAAGACTGTTAGGAGGATCAGGCTGGAAATGAGGCGGAGAGGCTTAGTCTTCAGGCTTTTCAGCGAAGAGGCTTTAAGAAACCTGTTTGAATAGTCGTCAGATGTTTAAGAGGTGGGCTAAGGGCGAGTATGAGGTTGAGGTGACCCTGAGGATCCATGAGCTCGGGGACCCTACACCGGTTAAAACCGTGGAGTGGGGGGAAGAGCTTATCCCTCTAGATGCTTTCCTTAAAGAGGCTAGGGAAGTGTCGCCTTCAAACCCTAAGAGGATGACGGTTAAGTCTAAGGGTCTTAAGACAAGCCTGAGAATAATAAGCATAGAGGTTTTGAGGCTTGGCGAGAAATCTTTAGACCTTAGGCTTATTGCTGAAAAAGATTAGGTTGCTTAGGGCTCAACGACAGTATTTAGACTGGAAAAGAATTGTTGCATCTGACACGCGTTTCTTCTCAAGCGTCTTCTTGAAACCGTAGTTCGAGATCTCGTTAACATTACCGCTGGAGCCTTCTTCCCTAGCCTTAGCCACAGCCCTAACAACGTCCAGAATTATGTTTCCAGCATTCATGCCGTCGCTAGACCTCAGGTTGACATTAATTATTAGACTGCTGCCCATGAACCCGGTTGCGTTAAACTGGAGGTAGGTGACCCTGTTGTTCCCAAGGAAGTCCACGTAGTCTGTTGTGCCGGACACAACCTCCCAGCCCTCGTTAACCTCCTCAGCTATGGATGATGTTTTAACCTGCTTCTTGAAATCCCTAAGGTCCTCGTACATCGTGTTCAAAGTCTCTAGGCCGCCGCCCACGTCAAGCTGGTAGCTTCTAACTGGTTTAACCCCCCTAGATTTCAGGAATGCTACAAGCCCCCTGTGGAGAGCAGTTCCGCCAAGCTGGCTCATAAGATCGTCTCCAACCACTATAAGCCTCATACTCCTGAATTTTTCAACTATGTTCGGGTCTGTAGCAACGCTCGTCGGAGTAGTGTTTACGAAGCTGGCTCCTGCTTCACAGGCTGCTTCAGCATAGGCGATAGAGGTCTTGTCAAGCCCGCTGGATATGAGGTTGACAACAACGTCAATGCTTCGGCTCCTCAAGTAGTCGGCAACATTCTTCCTAAACTGCTTAACCGGCTTTATGGTGGAAGACAGGTACGGGTTCAACGCATCCTCGAGCAGCCCCTCCTCTACAACCACCCCCGTCTTGGGGATGGTGAAACGCTTCTCAACAGCATTAGGCTCGGAGAAAATGGCCTCAGAAAGGTCTCTCCCCACCTTCCTCTCATCTATGTCTAGGGCTGCGGCAACCTCAATATCCTCAACACCGTATCCTCCTACAACCGGGTGCCAGAGTCCCTCGCTGCTCCTGTTGGAGGAGTAGTAGAATAACCCCTGTATGGTTGTTGAAGCACTGTTGCCTATCCCTATTAACGCTACCCTTATCCGCTTGCCTGGCATGAGGAAAAAATGTTTTACTAGTATATAATATTTGCCCTCAGGCACCCTAACCCCCCCTGAACTATTCTTTTAAAACCTCCTTCTTAATCACTTCACCCACTAAAGCAGGCCTCCCATCCCCATAGGCCTCTACCCCTGTATCCGAGATTTTTACGAGGCAGCACAACATCGTAGGTTTAGCAAGCGCCTTCTCCAATATGATCGCCTTAATGTTCTCGCCGAGGCTTGTAGAAACCATTCTTACAACTGTCTTACTCATGTAGACAAGGTGCTGTCCGCCAATCACGTCAAACTCTCTTGAGCCGAAGCCTGCCTCAGGGTCAATCAGCAGATCGTTCCCCCTCATTCCCCCAACAACCTCCTTCCTCCATTTCTCTTGGAAGCTTCTCCCAGCAGTGCTGCGACGCCAGCTCGTTATGATGAGTAGTGACTCGTAGCCTGTAGCCATCTTAACAAGACTGTTAACCTCTAGGGACAGCTTACCTTGGAACTCCCTTGCCTTCGAAGCCAAGTGTGAAAGAGGCGTGTTGAGAAGCTGGGCATGGTAGTGTGGAACCAAGGAGTCAACTATTATCAGGGTTGGAACCCAATCATTCTTGTCAACATCTCTAGGTATTGCTTCGATTATCGTTTTATGCTGTTCGCCGAAACTGATTGCCTCATAGGCCTTAACCCTGGACAGCGCCTCCTGCTTAACCCCCTTCTTTAAACATATGTTTTTCAAACGATCCATATCCCAGCCCTCAGTCAACACTGCTAGAACAATATCCTTCTCCCTAGCGTTCTTAAGAGCCTCAGCTATGAGCGTCATGGATAGGCTTGTCTTACCGGTGGCGGGGCTTCCGTAAACTAGGTTTGAAACACCCGTAGGCAGGCTGCCTGTAAGCTCGTCCAAAGGCTTTATGCCTGTGCTAATCCTCCTCATTACCACTCACCTTTTGAAAGAACCAAGTATTGCTCATCCTTCTCATGAAGCTGCTTCAAGTATCCCTGTCTCAACAGTGTTGCTAGTGCTCTGAGTCCTCCTGCTCCAGAAATCGTCCTCACATCCTCAACGAGACTGTTTAAACCCGCCTTTCCACCTAGCTCCCTGATCCTCCCAAGTATCTTAATGCCTGCCTCATAGTCTTCTCCAAGATCATCCTTAAGACTACCATAGTCGTTGAAGCTTTTCAAGGCTGGCTTGCGTTTCTCACGCTCCTCATCGTCAAGAGGCTTCATGATGATGTTTGCAGGAGTCTTGAAGAACATGGTTTCACCGCTTCTAGTAATTATGGCAGCGGAATAGTTTGAAGAAAGCAGCTCAGGCTTAAGGCTCGTTCTCCACAGTTTCTCATTGTTGAAAACCTCTGAAGGAGGAGAGAACACTGTTGAATCAAGCCCCTGAGTAATCCTTTCAGAGACTTCTGAAAGAGTCTTCTCCGCGATTATCATTGAATAGCCTTTTCTCTCAAGCTCTTCGAGTAAAACGCCTTCGGTGTAAAGCTGAGCATTGTCACGCCTCCTGTTCTTGGGCCACACGATGCTCGGGTATGTTGCTACTATGATTGTACGATGCTTAGGCTCTAAACGGGAAAGCTTGTTCAAAACCGTAAGGGTTGCGAAACACTTGAAGGAGGCGGTAGCAAGCCCTGAGAAGTCGAAGACCATGCCTGACTCTAGGGCATCGTTGAAATCCAGTTCCTCCCTCCTGCCGAAGGCTCGTCTCATTGATCCAAAGGTGAAGGGTTCGAAGGGAGCGTAGATGGATAATCCTCCTTCAGAGGTTTCGAAATCAAGCTTCGAAGCTATCTCAGGTATTGTCGTCTCTGAGGATGTTGGGATATTGTCTAGCAGTGCTTTCGCCACAATACTCTTCATGTTTAAGACTCCGAAACAATAGTCAACTATCTCCACAAGAGATTCGACATACTGCTCAACCTTGTCTTGGCAAGGAGGTTTAACTGGGTTAATGCTGTGTCCAGAAGCATTGTAATACCTCGTTTCCCCTATTCTCGCAACACAGCTGAACTCGCCGTTTAAATCCAGCATGATCACCCTGTAATCGTTGAAAACACTTGTAAGTAGGTATGTTAGGAGTCTCTTGAAGTTTAAGCCAGCTACGCCTATCCTGCTTAAAGGCTCCAATAACCTTAGGCTGTCTTCAAGCATACTCTTCATTTCAGTACTCTCACCTCTCCTGCAGAAACCATTATCGTCCTTCCTTCAAGTGCAATCCCGTATCCAGCTGGAAGAAACCATTCTGCAAGCCTCCTGTTGCATTCCATGAGCATCACGTTGTCGGCTTCGAAACCGGGGTGCGGATAGGGTTCCGGGGAAGTCAGTATTTTCACAGGAGCATCAAACTCAAAGTCTTCAGCACTATTTCTAAGCCAGACGGCGACCACTGGTTTAGACAAGGCTTTTTTCAAAACCCTGTTCGAAACACTGTTTGCAAGAACCACCTCCATCCCATCGCGGGTTCTCCATGTTTCAACCGTTTTCTCGAAAAACCTGAACCCGTTTTCCCTAAGCGTTTTCCTAATCACATTATGGGAAAGGGCATCTTTAAGATCTTCTTCGCTGCACCGTATGATGATCATAGTGTTTCTTCTCAACTGGGATAAGCATATTTGAAGTGCTAGCCTCTCAGCGTTTTCTTGGTAGCCTGCTATTAACAGTCTTCCAGTGATCCAGCTTGGTTTAAGCCCAGCCTCACCTAATGCTCTGGACACTGGTTTCACACAAGGTTTTAAAGCACGCCATTTCTCCAAGACTATCTCAACATCCTCATCATTGTTAGAATCTAGTTTTGACAGTTTTTCAACAATACTTCTTAAGACTTGCGAATTGTCAGAGGCGATTTTAACCTTGATTTTGAAGAAGCCCTTGCGCGGGCGTGCTTCACACAGTATTGCCGCCTCATGAGTTAAACTCGCTTCAACCTTACTGGCAAAAGAGTAAAGACTTCCATTAAGCTCAAGGGTCTGGCGATGCTTGAAGGATTTGATGAAAACGTTCTCCGGATGATTTAAACGGATTATCGCCTCTCCCTTCAAAACCTTTAGAAGACCCTTAGGGCTAAACCCGTGTAGAAAGGCAACCCTTGGAATAGGTGCGACTGACAGTAGGATCGCATGATCCTTGGCTTCTCCAATAGGGTTCTCGCATATTATTCTGAATCCAGTGCTTGGAACCAAGCCTAATCTGAAGACGAAGTATAGTATTGCAGGTATGAAACCTATTGAAGCATGTTTAGGCTGGTGGAGTAGGGCTACTGAAAAAGATGCCGCCACCCAAATTAAGAGGAATATAAGAGTCTCCTTGAAGAATCTTTTAACCCTCTTCTTAACGGGGTTTCCTAAAGGCAGTAGGAGCGCGAATGAAAAAACTAGAATAACTATGGTTATTAGGCTTGACAACCCGTTTGAATCTAAGCCTGTTGAAACACGCCAAGCCAAGTCTATCAGATTCTTAAATACGGCTGCTGCAACAAGTATTATTAGGATCTTAATTATCTTAACTATTCCCCTAAACATTTCTAGTCACGTGGAGAACTGCTCAAAAACATCTTAATATGCCATGTGCAAGCGCAAATTTTCGCTTCCTGCAAGCAAAAATTTTCGACACGAGGAAGGGAACCCTTATTTTTAGATTTGGAGCGGGTTAGCCAAAAATTTAAAAACCATGTTTATAACGATAAATCTAAAACAGTGCTGGACGATGAGCGTAAAAGTATCCGTAATAATCCCATCGTACAAAGGGTCTTCCCAGTTAATCAGGCTTGTTAACCGGCTTGTCAAAGACGATTACCGTGATAAGGAGGTTCTGGTGGTTGTCGACGCTCCTTCTCAAGATGTTGTTGAAAAGCTTAGCAAGCAGCCTGTAAAAACCATCTTCCGGGGTAAGCGGAGTGGGAGAGTCAGTGCCCTCATAGAGGCTTTCAAACAGTCTTCAGGAGACCTTCTCGTATTTCTGGATGATGATGTATCAGTCACGGAGCAGAGCTTTCTCTCTAAAGTTGTGGAGTCGATGAAGAGCTGTGAAATGGGTGAGATCATGAAAATAGCGGAGGGAGACGGCTTGCTTGGGCAGATGGTGAATTACGAGTTCATGTCCTTCAACTACGGGAGCATGCTTTTCGCAAAGAGAACTGGGAGATGCCTAGGATTGAATGGTGCAGCGTTCGCCATATGGAGGTCTGCTTATGAGAAGGTGGGGGGCTTCAAGTATAAGATACCTGACGACTTCGACCTAGGTATTAGAAGCTACCTCAAAGGGCTCCGCTTCGGCTTCATAGATACTCCTCACGTGATAAACTATGCTCCGCCAAGCTGGAGGGACTGGTTTAAGCAACGTGTTCGATGGGGGATTGGGGCTGCGATCTGGGTTAAGGATAATTGGCGTACCCTGTTGAAAATACTCAGGGAGCGGCCTTCGCTTATCCTCCTCCTGCTCTTCCTAGTCCTGCCTTCCCTAGCCTCGTTTCTGATTACTCTCTCCCTAAACACTCTTGTTGAAGATAGGCTTGTCTGGATGGGTCTGCTTACAGTCTCCTCGTTCTACACCGGTCTACTGCCATTTACAACAATATTTTCATACGGGCTTTTCGTTAAAATACTCCTGCTTTTCACAAAGACTCTGGCCGCCATACTGGCTTCCTTCGCAGTTTTCGCAGTTTTCTACTATAAGATAGCTAAGAAAATGGGCTTCAAGTTTAAACTAGCCAGCTTTGCCCTCCTGTACTTCATCTACTCCCCCCTATGGTTCACGATACTTTTATCAGGCTTCGTCAGAGTATTTATCTTCAGAAGGACTACGCTTGAGGGCAGGCCGTAATGGAGTCCTACTAAAGCCTTTTTAGACTGTCTTTAAACCTGAATATTGATGGAGCTGTCTCTAGAGGATGGTGTGCTACTGGTTAGGCTGGCTAGAAGGGCGATTGAAAAATATCTTGGGGAAGGCATGCTGGAAACCCCTCCAGCTGATTTGAAAGATGTTTTCTACGAGCCCTTCGGGGTCTTCGTAACTTTAAACAGGCTTATCGGCCCAGCCCAATTGGGGCGTAAGGAGCTGAGGGGGTGCATAGGCTTCCCCGAACCTGTTAAACCACTCGTCTCCGCGCTGATTGAGGCCGCTGTGGCAGCGGCAGTCGAAGACCCGCGTTTCTCCCATGTTTCCCTTGAGGAGCTGGACTCGATTGTTATAGATGTCAGTGTTTTAACTCCACCCCGGTTGATTGATGTTGACGATAAGAAGATGCTTCCGAGTAAAATCAAGATAGGTAGAGACGGCCTCATAGTTGAAAGAGGATTCCATAAGGGTCTTCTGCTTCCACAGGTTGCTGTCGAGGAGAAGTGGGGTCCTGAGGCATTCCTATCGTACACTTGCATTAAGGCTGGCTTGCCCCCTGAATGTTGGCTCGACAAAAAAACCCGTGTGTACAGTTTTCAAGCCGTTGTCTTCGAAGAAACCTCTCCAAAAGGCAATGTTAAGATGCTTGAATTAGGCTAGCAGGCTAGCTCCTTAATACCTTCTCCTTGGTCCACGGCTAAACCTTCTACCGCCATAGCCTGCTTCAACCTCTTTCTCAGACATGTTGTTGGAAGTGTCTACGTTTTCCACCTGGGCGTCGCTCTTCTCTATGGATCCATACTTGCCGACGTTAAGCCTCATTGTTCTCTGGTATACGGTGATATACCCGTTTTTAATCGCTATCACGTCATCCGGCTTAACTAGGTCGATATTCTCGTTCCACAGCGTCAACAATATGGTTCCCGTCTCATCACCGATCTTGGCTTCTGCCACCTTGTTCGTAGACCCTCCGTACCTCGACGTTACTTCCCTTGCTTCAGAAAGGGAGAGCACCTTGGCGAGAAGGTTTACGTGTTTGGAGTCGGTGTTAAGGTCCTTAACCTTAACAAACTGCTCCGCCACTGCTTCTCATCTCCTCGACCCTTTTTCTTAAGGATGTATTTAACCTTTCCCTCCTAGGATAAAATTTATCTCAAGCCAGTGTTACCTAAATATTGGTTTGGAGGCAATAATACTGGTAAGGGTTTCAAGCAGTTTTCAAGGGAACATTGAAAAAGTTCTTAAGATAAGTGGGGTTAAGAAGGTTTACGAGCTTACTGGCGACATAGACCTCCTGATAGAGGTTGAAGCATCCTCTGAAACAGACTTAAGGAGAATAGTAGACGAAATACTAAACATAAAGGGCGTGGAGTCGACTGACACGCGTGTAATTCTGTCTCGTATGGTGAAATAAAAGGGGAAAGAAATATATGGAGCGGCCTCTAATATCAGCTTAGAGTTGCAGGCGTTCATACTTGCGAAAATATCTAAGGGATTCGACAGGAACAGGGTTATGGAGCGTCTTCTCAGCATTGAAGAGGTGAGGGAAGCCATAGAGCTCACCGGCGACATAGATCTTCTGATAAGGGTTGACGTGCTTGATGTTGAGAGGCTTATGAAGACGGTTTTAAAAATAAGGAGCGTCGAATCCATTGTTACAACCGATACGCGAGTCGTGCTTTCAGTCGAGCAGGCTAAAACTTAAAACTAATGTCCCAAAATTGACTATGGGTTTCGATGATTGAAGCAGTACTCGGCTACCACATGGCTATGGGGGGTGTGTTTTTTGGGTCCTCCACTCTCATTTATCAAGGTTCTATAAGGTTTTAAGAGGCTTGGCCATGCATAAAATTGGATAAATGGCCAAGAAGAGGAGATTCAGATACCCGGAAGAACTGGATAGGAAGAAAGTCATGGAAAAATGGCGTGAGGCGCTCCAATCAGCTCCATCGTTAATCAGCTCGATTTTCGAATATGAGAAGCTGAAGGTGATGACAAGACACGACCTGGTTGCTAGATTGCGTGCGAAGAACGTAGATTTCGATGACGTAGACGACGTGATCCATGAGGCAGAAAGGAAGAAGCTGATCTGCATGGATTACAGGATGTGGTCAGCATACTACTGGATTCCTCCGGAGAAGAGAGAGGAAGAGAAGTACAAGACTGAGGAACTCGAAAAAGCCGTTGAAGACGTATTTTTGGAGAATAACGCCGAATGGCTCCTCGAAGAGAAGCTTAAGGAGGGGTTGCTAAATAAGGGTTTATCTCCTGAGGATATAGAAAGGGCTATTTACGAAGCGGAAAGGGATTGTGTGATTTCATCCTCTTTTGAATCAGGAGGTGTCCGGGAATTCCAGTTAATTCCGCGTGAAGACAGGGAGCGGAAGTTAGAGCTCGGAAGGCTTGACAGATTATACTTCAAGAGATGGCTGTATGAGAAGGCCTTGGCGGATCTTCTTTAGGAAAATGATGGATGGGAATACTCGAAAAATGTAGGGGATCGTGTAAGAAATGCGCGTTGCATATGGATCTTTAAGATGTGGAAAGTCATGCCGCAAATGCGATTATCTTAAGCTTGGGTTATGCACTGGGTGTCGTCTCCCGAGGAGGAGTCTGTGCTTAGCTTACCGATGCGTTGTAGGAAGGATGAGGGTTATGGGGTTAACCCTCAGATGCGAAACTTGCCCACTCGCCCCGGCTTGTATTAAGTCCGGTAGGTTTTCTCCCCCCAAGCCGGATATGTACCGTGAGTTGGATTCAAAACTAAAGTCATGGAGCCAAAAGCCTCCTGACATCATACTTCCCCGCTTGGTTCCAGAGATACCGCTTGAGGATCCGGTGAGGCCGAGGAAGGACCTGGGGATGGATGGAGTCATAGTGTCGGTCTCCAGAACCGATAGCGAGAATGTAAGGAGGGTTGAGGAGGAGGGCATCCATGATTTCCTCGATTTCGATGGTCAGGTCCTGCTTTCAACCATAATGCCGGACAGGCTCTTAACCGGGGAAACGTTCAGCTTCACCTTGAGCTTTGCAAAGAAAGCAGGCTTCGATGGAGTGATTGGATGGGACATGCCTGTTTACGCTGACTACCCTAAGGCTTTGAACCTATCAAACCTGATCGAAGCCACACTCCTAACGATAAAGTATGTTGAGGAGGGGATACCGACGATACCGTTGCTGAAGGGTGGAGACCCTTCGGAGATAGCGTTTCATTCAGAGTGGCTGAGAAGGCTGGGCTTCAAAAGAGTTGGGCTTCATGTCACTGAGTACATCTTGGCCAAGAGCCCCGTTAACATCGGGGTCAGCAGAGGCTTCGCCAAGATTAGCGAAGACCTCTATTCGCTGGGGTTATTGAAGATATATGGAATAGGAGCAAAGCTCTTAGCAATGGGAATCCTAAGCCTTAAGAATTTCCCCGAATTTTACAAATCGGATGCGGGCGCCTCCCTAGCGGGCATGCCTTGGCTGATAGAGGCTAGGAATTGGCGCGCATATACGGGTACCCCTTCTGGTGTAGGCGTCATAAACTTAGCGAAACACTTTATGGAGTGCAACTGCGAGGCTTGTTCAGGTAAATCTCCGAGTCAGATTGCTAGAAGTCCAGATGACATAGCGTGGCATAATTGGGTCCAGCTTAGAGAATATGCAGAGAAGGAAAAGCTTGACGAGAAACCGGCTTACGATATGATGTTGGAGAAGGATGATGTTATGGCGGTTATAGGAGACCTACACATAGGGACTCCTCAATCCCTCTGGTTGCCATGCTTAAGGAGGCTTAAGAAAATTCATCCAACCCACCTAGTTCTTTTGGGCGATACGTTCGACTTTACGAAGGGGAAGCCGAGGGCATCGCATGTTGTGAGCTTCCTCAGGCTTCTGAAAAACCTTGGTGTCCACATGAGATCCGTGTCTGGGTGCGCGGATTCAAACGTTCCAGCGTTTCTGGAAACCCTAGGGAGGTTTGCATTCGCAAAGGGGCCGGAGGAACCTCAGCTATACAACCCAAACCAAATGCTAACAGAAGCCATAAGAGATTTAGTGGTGCTCTGGAGGTTTTCGAAGAGGAAGATAAAGGTTAAGTTAACGAATGGAAAGGTGGTAGTATTGAGTCATGGTCACGAGCTTGGCTTTCAGAGAAATGCAGACCCGGAAAAGGTGATGAAGGAGCTTCTGAGGAAAAAGGACCCGAATGAGGTTCGCGTGATAGGACATTACCATAAATCGCTCTACAGACCTGAGGAGGGGGGAATAATGCTTGGGGCATGGCAGGCTACGACTTCTGAGGAGAAGGAAATAGGCTTCTCGCCTGATATAGCTGATATGCTAATAATCAGGGGAGACGGATCGACGGAACTGGTAAAGGGCATGTAGAAAGTTGGGTCAGCTTAGTGCCGAGCTGAACTACGAGAGGAGGATGAAGAGATATGAGGAAGAGGTGGAGAACCATATCCTTAATAGCGTGAATTGGGAGGAAGAATTAGAACTCTACCTCGAGGGGGCTATGGAACATGGGGAGCATGAGAGGGTAGAGAGGTCTGAAGATAAAGCGTCCGAAGAGGAACCTGAGAAGTATGAGGATTACTCTATAATGCTAGTGGCGGCGAATTTGTCAGAGGATGAGAAACATGGGGTAGAAGAGTGGTCAAGTGAGAGAAACGAGACAGTAATATCCGAGGGGCTTATACTCCTAGAGAAGTCTGGAGAGGGGAAGGAACTTGAGGAGGGCATCTTTCCGGCGCTTGAAATGGGAGATTACCTCCGGGACTTAGTGGTGGAGGGGATTGAAGTATCAGTCGAGGGATCTCTTGAGAAGGTTGAGGAGGATATTGATAAGGAGCTAGGTAAAGAGGAAAGGAAGCAAGAAGAATTGGGAAATGAGGAGCTATTCGAGTCATATACAAGGGCGATCGAGATAGAATCCGAGGAGCCGCTTGAGAGGATACTTGAAGGGTCTGAAAAGTATGAGAGACCTGAGAAGGAGTATGAAAGACCTGAGAAAAGTCTGAAAGAAGAGTATGAGCTACTGAGGGAGGAATTCGCGGAACATAAGCCTGCAGGAGAATTCGTAAAGGAAGATGTTAAGGAGCTGGTTGAGGAGTTCGTAAGGGAGAAGGTTGTAGAGAAAGAAGAGGAAAAAGGTCTTGAAGAGTCTGTCGAAGAAGTTGAGGAACGTAGTGGGCTCGAAGGAGAGTTTGCGGAATATGAGAGGTCTGAAGAAGAATTTGAGACGCTGATGGGAGAATTTGAGGAATATGAGAGGGAACTTGAGTCGTCCAAAGAGGAGCTTGGAGAGATCGAGAAACCAATTGAAGAGTCCAAGGAATACAAAGAGCTTGAAGAGGAAATTGAGGAAGCCGAAGAAAAAGAAGGGGTTGTAGAAGAAGCAGTCGTAAAAGAGGTTAGCGAAGAGGTGCGAGAGGAGGAAGAAGAGAAAGAGACGGAAGGGATGGTAGAGGAGGTTGAAGAAGCCGGTAGAGAAGGGGTTGGGGAAAACTTAGAGCAGGGGATTGAAGGAGAGGCTAAGGAAGAAGAGGTAGAAGGGAAGGAAGGTGCCCAAGAGCAAGGAGTTGAAGGAGGGGAAGAGGGCGGTGGAGGGCCACCAGAAGCGGTAGCTGCGGGAGGGGAGGAAGAACCGAGGAGGAAGTCTGCACCTGAGGACTTTACGGCCAGAGAGGAAGTCGAGACAGGTGAGAAGGGAGGGCCCGTAATACATGAGGCTAAAGTCCGTATTGATTGGAGTGATTTAGGTCATTATGAAAGACTAAATCTCAGATATGGTGTATTGCAAAAACTCGTGAAAGAAGGTATAAAGAAAGTGGGAACTAAGACTGAGTTAGCACGCGAAGTAGGTCTACCTTGGGCTACCTTGCATAACATACTAAGTGGAAAAAGAAACATCATAAGTGTCGGGAACTTTAAAGACTTGTTAGATTTTTTGGGGGTACCATATGAGGACATGAATCGACAAATAATCGGAATGGGGGGTCCTTCTCATCCAGATTCGATAAAAGACCCACATTTGCCATTTAACTTCGGTACCCCAGAGGGTGCTACATTAATTGCAGCTGCCTTAAAAGACGGTTGCATTTCAGAATCGGGTCATTATTTTAGGTACACGAATAAGGATGAAGAAAACATAGAAAGGATAAAGAAAGCCGTTAAGAAAGTGTTCGGATACACGAAGCCACGGGAAGTGAGAGAAGACGATCTAATAATAATAACATACCCTTCTCATGTAATAGAGAGAGCCATGAGAGAGGCAGGTGTGCCCCACGGTAGGAAAACTAAAAAAGAATATCACGTACCTGAATTTATTAGAAGGGGTGATGAAGAGGTGCAAAAAGCATATTTATACCAAACCTTAATGGATGAGGGGGCTTGGGAAGTATCCAAATATAGTGAGGTATATGATATAAAATACAGACAAGCAATAAGCATTGATGAAAAACTCACCGAGGATGATAAGAAAATCCTTGAGAAGTTAGATAGGGAAGAACATGAGATGCCTTATCATGGAAGAGGAGAGAGATACCACATTTATTACACCTACATTAGTAGTGAACTGGAGATGAAAATGAGGAAAGAATTCCCTTGTTTATGGGAGATAATAGATAAGTCTAAACCGCCAAACATTGAGGAGGAAAAAGAAATGTTTGAAGAATTATTTGATGTACATGTTAAACTTAGGCCCTCTGAAATCTACTTTACAGAAAGTGGTGGCTATCGTGTAACTTGGGAATTGAGAGTCGATGGTAAAGATCAGTGTCATAGAATTATGAAAGAGCTCAATCTTCCATTGCATAAACATAAAGATGAAGAGAGTAGCTAATTCCGATATTTATGGTTTTCATATTGGTGATGCTTAAATGATTGAAGCAGTGCTGCTGGACATGGATGGCACTCTTATAGAATTCAACTATGATTACGTTTCGGCAAGGACGCTGATTATAGCTAAACTGATCGAGATGGGTGTTGACAGGAGGTTCCTCTCAGAATCTAAGCCTATCGCTATAAACATTGAGGACGCGGTAGTATTCATGAGGGGGAAGGGCTTGAGTGAAGATGAGTTGAAAGTCTTGAGGAGGAAAGTCTACGAGGCTGTAGAGGCTTTGGAGCTTAGGGCTGCTGAGAAACCGGTTGCTAGGAACGGTGTTCCAGAGCTTCTTTCATGGCTTAAAGAGCATGGCGTCAAGACAGCGGTCTGCACAAACAATTGCAAGAAGGCGGTTGAAATAGTTCTCGAAAAAACAGGGCTAGGAAGTTTTTTCAACGATGTTTTCACAAGGAACGATGTTGACAGGCTTAAACCCTTTCCGGATATTCTTCTCAAGGCGTGTGAGAAACTTAAAGTGAATCCTGAGGACACTGTCCACATTGGCGACTCCCCCATAGATATTAATGCTGCTAAGAACGCTGGCATAATGTCAATAGGTCTTGTTTCAAGCCTCTGCAGTGCGGAGAAGCTTAGTGATGCTGGCGCAGACCTAGTTGCTTCAAGCATAGGGGAGCTTAAGCAGCTTCTATCAAGGCTGGTTTAACTCTTCTGAGCCAGATACTCCGCCGCTTCTCTTGGAGACCATTGTGAAGAACGTCCATGAGACAGCGTTCGCAAGCTCCCTCAGCCTAATCTTATCCCTGAAGTTTCTAACTATAATTGATTTCAACAAGCCACCCTCTTCAAGTATATCGTAGGAGAACATTTGGTCTGGCCTAAGCTCGTTCTTAGCAGCTCTCTCAACATCTCTCTCCCTCATTGGTTCAAGAACCTTTCTAACTAGGAAGGCTTCGAAAGGTGAGGTAGCTGTGCTCAGCCTAAGTTCGGGAAGCGGCATCACTCTCGCGTAAGTCTGGTAAACCTCCATGTCTCCTACTTTAGTCCCCTTGTAAACTAGTTCAAGCCTCTGGGCGATTGCTTCCGCCTCAGGCTTCTCCTCAGGCTTCTTCATCACTTCAATCCCGGTTTTAAAGCTCTTTGAGGCTAACAGGTCATCTATGATGCTCATGATGCTGTTAAGTTTCTCAAGCTCGTCCTCAAGCTCAGCCTTCTTCCCAGACAAGTATTGCTTTAACTCTGCGAGCCTCTGAGCCTCTTCATCCTTGTCTCCCAATATGCTTCAACCTCTATCTGCAGATAGCCATAGGAGATAAATATGCTTTTACTGCTTAAAGAAATGACTTTCTGTTTTCATATGGGTGCAAATAAGCTAAAGCTTTAAGCATAATGTTAAACCCAGCGTTTACAGGGGGAAACCTGTGGCAGACTAAAAAGTTAAAACCTGCATGCAGAGGGTTAAAGACGTTGGATATGGAGATATGTGCCGGGGTGTTGATGAATGTCTGAGAGAAAGCTTCCGCTCGGTGAAAACCTCGTGTTCGAGGGGCCGGCGAAATTCTTAGGAGGCTCAACCTTCCTTGAGGCCCCGTTAAAGGGTGCTTTAGTGCTTACTACTCAAAGAATATTTTTCGAGGAGCATGTCGGCAGGAGGAACAGGAGGAGCATCATCCGGCTAGAAGTACCGTTAAACCTGTTGGAGCAGGTTAAGTTAAGCGGCGGAGGCATTTTCCACAGGCCCGTAGTCACGTTGATCTATCGTTCCAGGGAGAATCTTCTAGAGCAGCCGAGTTTCAGCGTGAAGAATTCAGAATCTTGGAGAGCCTCATTCGCCAGGGTGAGTATCGGCGGATTCACGTAAGCTTAATCGCACAGCAGGGTCATTGTTCTCAAGACCCCTTTAATCCGCCTTACTTCTGTAACAACTTGGTCAAGCTGCCTGATATCGCTAACCTGAGCAGTCACTATTATATCGTACTCACCATAGACTCCGTCAACATTAGTCACGTTGCTAACTTTCTTAATCGCTTCCTCAATATCTCTCTCCAACCCTACTTCGCAGACTATGAGCAGGTATGCCTTAAGCACGTTTAATTCTGGGGTTGTTCTGCCTACTAAAAGCCTTTAAAAAGGTTTCTGATGCAGTAAAACATATATAACGGATGTTTCCCCCGCCTTGCAAATGATTAGGGCCCAGGTAGACTTGTCGATGTTCTTTTTCTTCTACATGATCGCGATCTTCCTTAGTTTCCTAGCTCTTCTCATAGGTGCCTTCCTAAAGCATAGGAGAGAAACCCGAAGGCTTAGGGAAAGGTTCAGAAGGCTGGAGGAGAATCCTGAGCAACCCTGGTTTGAAGAAACTGATTAGAATCGTTCTAAATCCTACAAGTCTATGGGAACAGTTACGAAGCTGAGTTCAAGTATTTTCTCACTGAGCTTTAATCCTTCTATTTTTAAATCCCTCCCATTCCAGCTTAGTCTAAAGCTTTTCATTCTCTCAGCCAACTCCTCCGTTAGTCTAAGGGCAGCTGGGCCAGCATCCTCGATCACAAGCATTCTGAGCGTTGCCTCTCCCGTGAGTGTTGACAATGAAAGATTAAACCCTTCTTCAACCTTTGTGAAAACAATTTTTAAAACAGTCTTCGGGAGAGATATCGTTGCCTCACCTGGTTCCTTGAGTCTTAAAACAAGCGTATCCTCCTGCTCCAAGTAGGTGAAGTCAAGCCTATTCATGATTGTTTTAAACATGAGGATGCTTAAGATAAGCGTTTATATGGTGAGGCTTCGAATTCTTCGCATGCTACCGGTGGTGGAGGAGGCTGTTGAGAGGCTGGATTTGAGAAGAATTTCTCAAGGGCTTTTCATACCTGGTTACGATGGTTCCTCTCTTCCAAATCTTTCGAACAGCCTGATGAAGCTTATGGGTGTTAAGCCAGCTGGAAGATGTTTAAAGGATAATGTGTTATCCGGCTTCAAAAACATGGACAAGATTGTGCTTCTAGTAATGGATGCGATGGGCCTCAATGTTTTCACAAGGTCGTCTGAAGAATTAAGGAGGCTCCTAAACAGTTTTCTACTTGGGCACAATGTCTACTTCAAGGCTTTAACATCAGTTTTCCCCTCAACCACCTCCACAGCATTAACCAGTCTCAATACTGGTCTCACTCCCCAAGAGCACGGTATAGTGGCGTACACCATGTTCCTCAAGGAGCTTGGCTCAATGGTTAACATGATCTCGCTGAGCCCGGTTAACGACGAGAGAAGGAACAGGATCTTAGACCTAGGTATGGATGCTAAGAAGCTTTTGAACACGAAGGTTCTAACTGAGAGGCTTAAGGAGGCTGGCGTCGAGTCTAAAACCATAATCAGATACGGCATTAGGAACAGCGGTCTGTCAACAATACTTTACAAGGGTTCTAAGATAGTTCCCGCCTTAACGAGCGTAGACTTCGCGACAAACCTGGTAAGGCTTGTCAACGACAGGGAAACAAGGCTCGTAATCGCCTACTGGGATAGTTTCGACGGTCAATCGCACTACTACGGGCCTTTCAGCACCGAGGCTGAACTTGAGCTTCTGAATACTCTCGCCCTCCTCAGAAAAACTATCAGCAGGGTTAACCAAGATACAGCTGGAAAAACCATTTTCGTAATGACCTCTGACCACGGTCAGTCAAAGGTTAGGGAAGACAAGTCCATTAGGCTTAACAGCTTAAACTGGCTTAAGGACTCTCTCATAATGCCTCCTGCGGGAGAATCTAGGGCAGCATATCTCTACCTCAAGGATAGCGTTAAGAATTTTGAGAAGACTTTTCGCAGGAAGATCGGTAGGAGCATTATGCTTTTTAAATCTAGGGCGTTGCTTGGCAAAGGGGTTTTCGGCTTAGGCGACGTTAAGCCCTGTGTCCCAGACAGGATTGGAGACTACACCGCATTGTCAAGAGGTGAGGGGAGGCTTGTATTCCACTATGATTTGAAGGAGAGGACGGAGCCGGAATTCGTTAAGGCTGGTGCACACGGCTCACTGACAATGGATGAGCTCCTAGTCCCCCTCATTGCTTGCAGGCTTTCAGACCTTTTAAGGTAAAGGTTAAATCCTCTTTCAAGGAAGCAATTTTCCCAACGGTGGTTGAAGAATGAGGATAGGCGTGTTAACAGGAGGGGGCGATGCACCAGGCTTAAACGCTGTTATAAGAGCCGTTTTAAAGAGGGCTGAGCAATACGGGTACGAGGTCGTAGGCATAAGATACGGGTGGGCTGGTCTCCTGAAAATGGATAGTGTTCCACTGCACTACAGTGATTTAGAGGACAAGGTGAGGGAAGCAGGCACCGTGATAAAAACTTCTAGGACAAACCCTGCAAAGGATGAGGCGACGATGGGAAAATGCGTGGAGAACTTTAAGAAGCTTGGCTTAGACGCTTTAATAGCTATAGGTGGAGACGACACTCTAACTGCAGCCAGAAAGCTGCATGAAGCTGGTTTAAAAGTCATAGGGGTTCCTAAAACGATCGATAATGATCTTAAAGGCACCGACTACACATTCGGCTTCGACACAGCTGTGAATGCTGCGATGCAAGCCATTGAATCCTTGAAGACAACAGGAAGATCGCACGACAGGATTATGATTGTTGAAATAATGGGTCGTCACGCTGGCTGGATAGCATTGTACTCGGGGCTTGCTGCGGGCGCTGACCTGATACTTCTGCCTGAGGAGCCTTTCAAGATAAGTGATGTCGTGGAGTTCGTCAAGAAGAAGAAGGCTGAGGGTAAGGATAGTTTGACGATAGTTGTTGCTGAGGGTGCTTTAATAGCTGACTACCAGGGCCCAATAACGAAGGATACTAAGGTGGATCAGTATGGTCACGTGTATCTAGGCGGGATCGGGGACTTCCTCGCCAAGGAGATTGAGAAGGCAACCGGCTTTGAAACAAGGGCTGTTGCCCCTGCTCACATAATAAGAGGCATGCCTCCAACAGCTTTCGACAGGGTTCTCGCAACAAGGCTCGGCTATGCTGCAGTTGAGCTTGTGAAAAAAGGCTTGTTCGGGAAAATGGTTGCTTTAAGAGGAACAGAGATAGTAAGCGTAGACCTATCGGAGGCTGTTGCTGAAACAAAGCTTGTAGATAAATCTCTAATAGAGCTTAAGAACGCTTTAACGCTATAGGGTTAGCAGTCTCCTGAAACCCTGAGCTTCCTACTCTCTAGGCTTCCAGCGAAAACTCTTCTCGTTGAAACCTTGGTCAAGCTTTATCTCGCCAAGCTTAATAAAGTCAAACCTGGTTGTCAACGCGGTTTTCAAAGTAATCTCACTACCTGTTAACGATTCTAATATTCCTACTCCTATGATCTTATTCTCCTTACCAAGTCCTACTAGAAGCCCTTTCTCCCAGTTCTCTCCAAGTATGAGAAACCTCCTCCCGTTAACGCTTACTGTTACAGGCTCATCCAGCTTCTCCCTGACCCTTACATATGTTACTCCCATGTACTGCTTGGCCTCAAGCATGCTGGGCTTCATGTCATCCAGCTCCCTAGAAACCTCTGTGGGCTCACCGTTTAGAAACGGGTGGTTCAAAAAAACTATTTCCTGAAGCGTTCTCTTCACCGTCCTAGATCTTGAGAAATGCTTCATGTAGTTCTGCGTCCTTAGAAGCCTTCTGTGTATTCTGCTCCTCCTCTTAACATACGGCGATTTCTCAACCTGTATCATCCGTATGCTTTGGTCAAGCTCCCTCATGAATATTGATGACTGTTCTCCTTCGAGCAGCGAGACTATGAAGCTGGGTTTAATCATTCTCATGAGTTCAGCCTTATGTCTTAATCCTTTAGAATCAACCCAGCCGTCGGTGTTCAAAACTGTTTTACCCAAACCCCTCTCTCTAAGCCTTCTAACAGTCTTGACAATAGCATCGTTCAAATCCTCAACCCCTGTCTCGGGAGCTGTTAAGCCTACGAACTCGATTATCTCGGGCTTAACCTGAGAAAGGTCGCTTAAACCCTTGTTCACCACCCCGGCGCTCACCGTACCAGGTATCCCCAAATCGTTCTGACCCGGGTCACCGTCGACAACACCAACCTCACCGTGGAAATTAAGATAGTAGTTCGCCAGGAATACTGCAAGACTTGTCTTACCTGAGTCAGACTCCCCAACTACAGCGATCAAAGGTGCTTCGTCGCCTATTGTTTTCTCAGCGCACTGAATCCAGCTGTCCGGTATTGTTGAGCCTTCTACCACACGATACTTTTCCCCATCTACCGCGAGTTCTGCCTCAGACTGCTCAGCGTAGAAGGGTGTTCTCCTGAATCTTCTAATCTTTATTGCACTACCCTCCGCGAAGACGGTGCCCATCACGTTAACCATCCCTCTAACCACTTGGACGGTGGCAGGCCCGTCTGCCAGCATGGTTTTCCCAATTTTCAGGTTAACCCTGTGCTTCATAAGTCCTCCACTCTCACCGTCTTTTCACTTTGTAATGCGAATATTTATATGTGAAGCCCCTTCTAACTCAGAAACTTTTTAAAGGTCTGTCTGCTTCAAGCCCGAGTAATTGTCGGAGAAAAGTCTTGCAGACGAAGTGTTCGAAACAGTTAAAAACCACCATGCTTTCAGAGCCTCGTCTCTAAACCTTATCGCCAGTGAAAACATCACTAGCAGAGGCGTGAGAAAGCTACTTACGTGCGATATGGGTCATAGGTATGCAGTAGGATTCCTATACGAAAGAATGTACAGGGGGTGCGAATACATAGATAAGCTAGAGGAGTTGACGCAGTTTCTCGCAAGAAAACTGTTCAGAGTTGAGCATGTTAATACTCTACCTGTTTCAGGCACTGTCGCGAACATTGTTGCAATAGGTGCTTTCACAAGACCCGGGGACACTATGATGGGTTTAAGCGTCATCGACGGGGGACATAGCAGTTTCAGAGAGGTTTCAAGATACCATGGGGTCAGCATGGTTCCGTTGCCCTTCAACTTCGAGGAGTGTAACATAGATGTTGACCAGTCTAGGAAGATGATTGCGAAGGTCATGCCTAAGATGATAATGCTCGGAGCATCTGAACTGCTTTTCCCCCAGCCGGTTAAGGAGATTGCTGAGGCAGCTTCAGACGTTAATTCAGTAGTTGTTTACGATGGGGCTCACGTTCTAGGTCTTATAGCGGGCGGATGCTTCCAAGACCCGTTGAGAGAAGGAGCAGCCGTAATTACTGGTAGCACGCATAAAACGTTATTCGGCCCGCAGGGCGGCATAGTGCTCTGCAAAAGGCCTTACGGCGAGGTGATCGACAGGCTCGCCTTAAGCATGATAAACAATCATCATATTAACAGGGTTGCAGCCCTCGCCTACACCCTTGCAGAGTTCCTTGCATTCGGACAGGAATATGCTAGGAAGGTTGTGAGCAATGCGCAGGCTCTTGCCGAATCCCTCTACAACAATGGGGTTAACGTGCTGTGTGCCGACAAAGGGTTTACGAAATCCCACCAGGTGATTTTCAGGGTTAAGGAGGGAACCGCCCTAGAGGTTTCGAAAAACCTTGAGAAATCTAATATAATAACAAGCCTAACGCCCCTGCCGACAGACAGGTCTGAAACCATGGCCAGTGGCATAAGGCTTGGAGTACAGGAGGTCACTAGGCTGGGTATGGGTGAGGAGGAGATGAAGACTATAGGCGGGTTAATCGCTAAGGTTGTCAAGTCTCCGGATTCCGCTGACGCTGTCAGGGAGGAGGTCAAGATAATTGCAAGCAGGTTCAGAACTATCTATTACACTTTCAACAAAGGTGAGTCCGCGTACGACTGGGATTAGATAGTGTTCTTAAAGTGTTTTAAAACATACTTTCACCCGTAGGTTCGATCAGTCCTACGCCTAACAACCGGCTCTAACCCTGGGATTGTTATCAAAATGCCTAGGATGCTTAGCCCCATTACCAATGGGAGTACTGCTAAATAAGATCCTGTCATGTCTTTAAGCATGCCTGACATAAAGGTACCTATGATGGCTCCAGCACCGTAGGCTGTGAACACCAGCCCGTAGTTCTGAGAGTAATATTTCGCGCCGAAAAATATCTTCGTTATCGTAGGAGCCATGGCAAGCCATCCGCCAAGGTTCATCCACAGTGTGCTGAAGGCAACTAGGTATAGGAATGCATTTCCCTCGCCAAAGAAGTAGAGGGCTGCCGATGCTGCTAACACTAGGCAGAAGGAGAGTAACACGCTTTTCTTAGGGCCAATCTTATCTGAAACCACACCGAACACTGGTCTCCCAATCCCGTTGAATACTGAGAATAACGAGATGGAAAAAGTTGCTGTCGTGGAGTCAAGCTTCGCAATCTCAATCCCGAAGGGTGAAGCTATCCCTATTGCCATTAAGCCTGCTAAACAGCCTACTGTGAAAGTTGTCCACAAAGCATAGAAGCTTCTTGTTCTGATTATTTGACTCCTATTCATCTCCATTCCCGTTTCTAAGCCTAAGGTACTCGTTGCGGTTCCTGCTTTAGAAGACCCTGTTGACGGAGGGAAACTTAAAGGCAGGGAAAAGACTAGCAATGCGATTAGGAATCCGATGCCTGAGTAAAGAAAGGTTTGCAATGGTCCAAAGGATGATATCAACCCGCCTATTACTGGAGCTATTATGAGCCCTGATAATCCGAAACCCATAACCGTCAAACCTATGGCAAGACCACTCTTGTGGGGAAACCATGTAGCAGCAACCGCGATAGGACAGCCATAGGCTATTCCGACACCGGCTCCACCAATCACCCCGTAGAGAATTGTCAGAATATTTATGTTAGGTGAAAAACTTGCCCCCTATCCATCCGATGCCAACTAGAAGGCTACCTAGTAAACTAGTCTTCCTAGGACCCCATTTCCCAATTAATCCTCCTGCTATTGCCATCGTAACTGCGAAAACAGCTAGAAAAACCATGAACGGTAAGCCACTCTGCGTAGCATTTATCTCCCAAAGGTTCTCCAACGGTTTCCTGAAAACGCTGAAAGAATAGATTGCGCCTAAACACAGATTAATTAGAAACCCGCTGATGATTAGGAGCCATCTTCCCTTTCCCGGAGTAATGCCTATTGTTTTTGAACTATTCATTTATACTCGTCTCTATGAATGTAAGGTGCCTCACGTCCTCTTAAGAAGGGCCTCTTGTATCATCTTGTATGCTTCAGTTGCTTCCTTCACAGCAGTATCGTCTTCCAGCGTTGTTATGTCTCCAAGTGGTCTGTTGGCTACTACTGCCCTCAGCAATCTTCTCATAATCTTTCCGCTTCTAGTCTTAGGAACTGCATTAATGAAGACTATGATCGCGTCCGAAGCTACTAGTGGACCAATAGTATTCCTCAAATGCATCTTCAACTCTTTCTCAAGCTCAGGGGTACCTGTATACCCGTGCTTGAGTACTGCGAATATTAATGGAAGCTCTCCCTTCAGCTCATCCGGCTTACCGACACACGCTGATTCGGCGACCGCAGGGTGTAGAACCATCGCGGACTCAACTTCCGCCGTCCCTATCCTGTGGCCGGCGACCTTAATAACGTCATCAGCCCTGCCCAGTATCCAGAAATACCCGTCAGGATCCTTAACCGCATAATCGCCTGTCCAGAAACATCCTTCCCACCTCTTCCAGTAAACGTCGACATACCTGTTCGGATCCTTGTAAAGCGTCATGAGCATCCCTGGCCAAGGGCTCTTTATTACGAAATAACCCCTCACACCTGGCGGACATGGATTCCCATCCTCATCTATGACATCGCCCTTTACCCCTGGGATCAAGTATCCATTGGTTCCTGGTTTAAGCGGGAATATCTTTCCAAGCCCCGGGAAGTGTCCCGTCAATATGTGACCTGTCTCCGTCATCCACCAAGTGCTGGAGCAAACAACATTGCTGTTGCAGACCTTGGTGTAGAGCCATCTGAAAGCCTCTGGATTTATAGGCTCGCCCACAGTATGCGTAATCCTGAGAGTGGATAGATCATGTTTCTTCACATTTTCCTCGGGGAACCTCATAAGCATTCTAACCGCTGTCGGCGCCGTGTAGAAAATACTGACGCCATACCTCTCTATTATGCTCCACCATCTGTCTGGAGCCGGATAATCCGGAGCTCCCTCATACATCACTGTTGTGGCACCCACCATAAAAGGCCCATAAACTATGTAAGAGTGTCCTGTCACCCACCCTATGTCTGCAGTACACCAGTATATGTCTTCATCCTTCACATCGAATATCATCTTCATCGTCGCGTAGAGGCCGACAGCATAGCCACCGATGGATGACTGGGCACCCTTAGGAGCTCCTGTTGTTCCAGAGGTGTAAAGCACGTAGGAGAAGTCGTCTGAGGGGCAAGGCACCGCTTCAACCCTAGCGTTTTCGGATATGTCCGCCGTCAGATCATGATGCCAGATGTCCCTCTTATCATTGAAGGGAGCATCGGTTCTATCTGTTCTTCTAACGACGATGACTTTCTCTATTTTATAACCTCTGCCCTCAAGTATTTTAACAGCTTCATCAACTATCTCCTTTATTTTCACTATCTTTCCTCTTCTATAGAGGCCGTCGGCTGTCACTATTATCTTGGAACCCGCCGCCTCCACCCTGTCAGCTAAAGCGACAGCACTGAACCCACTGTATACGATACTGTGTTTCGCCCCTAACCTTTGAACAGCAAGCATGTAGAACGGGAGTTCCGGGATCATAGGCAGGTAGAAGGTTACAACCTCTCCCCTGCTTACGTTCAGCTTCTGTTTAAGTGCTAAAGCAATCTTGTTGGAAATTCTGTACAGATCGTAATACGTGAATTTTCTGACATCTTTAGGAGAACCTGTTACCTCGTCAATGGGCTCTCCCTCCCATATTAGGGCAATCTTATTCTTCCTCCCGTTTTCAATCTGCCAATCCGTACACAAGTAAGCTAAGTTTGTCTCCCCCCCAACGAACCACCTGTAGAAAGGTGGGTTACTATCATCCAAAACTTTTTCCCATTTTTTGATCCAGGGCAGCTGCTCCGCCCACTTGCTCCACCATTTCTCAATCGCCTCCTTATTTTTCACTGTTTCCTCGTAGAATCTTTTGAAGTCCTCTTGGTTCCAAACCTTATCCCTCCATGACGGTGGTATGATGTATTCTTTGAATTCTCTATAAAGTTCTACTTTTTGTTCCATGTTTTATCTCGGCCACAAGCTAACCAGTGTCTTTTTAAAGATTTCGCGCCTAAAAATTTAAACTTAAATCGGAGTTTCTGAGCGAAAATATATTTTCAAACACTACAAACCAATTAGGATTAAGCATTCCCAGCAGCATTGGTTTTCAAAGTCAATCCTGATGATGGGCTTGATGACACCCTTCCGTTAACTCTTGAAGCCTGTCATCGTTGTACGCTGCAATAACCTCTTCAACAGTATTCGCATTAGCCTTTAACACTGCTACTCCCGCGTTTTGAAAATTGTTTAACCCTCTCGGCCCCATTCCGTAAACTATTATCGCATCCGGTTTCGATTTCAGGATGAAATCATGGGGGTGCCCTGTTCCTCCAAAATGTTCACCACTGTTTGGCACGACTTCCACTTTAGAAATCCTGCCATTCTCTAAATCGACAACTGCAAAGTAAGGTGCTCTCCCAAAGTGTTCCGCTAACTGAGATTTCAAACCTTTTTCATCAACCACAGGTATAATAACTCTCTTCATCTTATCATCTTCCCCTATTGCTGCTTGACGGTCTCCTTACTCATGGATTCTTTTAACTCTTTTATTCTTGCTTCCACATCTTTAAGCTCTTCTTCCAGCCCAGCTTTATACGCTTCTAAGGCGTCGATTTCAGACTTAATTGCTGCCGGAGCATCTTTCCAATACGGGTAGAAATACCGCCAACACCATCTCCGGCCGAAATACCATCCTGGTCTCTGCCAAGGAGAAAGATGACTGAACGGTCCTCCGCCAGGATATGTTCCAGACCAGTTTCTCCACATTTTCCCACCACCTCTCTCTACGTAAATATTGTGCTATTGCACATAAAAACCTTTCGGTATGCTAACGCGTCCTCTTAAGCCGGTTTTCCCATTAATATTCAGCTGCTTCATGTCAAATGCATTTCCGCTGTATTCAGATAAGTTAATCTGCAGGTTGCTTCTCAACGTAGCTTTCCCTTTCTGGCGGAGACGAGGGTTCAGAAGTAACTATAAGGGGGCGACGCTCAATCAGCATGCTGGCAACCTTGTCCCTAGCGCCCTCTAGGCAACGCCACAGGGTTCCTCGTGAAACCTTCATGTGTTTAGCAGCTTCCTCTTGATTCATCTTCTCGTAATAAATAAGGCGAAAAGCCTCGTATTCGTCGTAACTCATGTAGATTGGTTCACGGCTTCCAACCGGCTGTCCTGCTGATGGGATAAACATAATTGGACCTGGCCTGAAACCTATGAACCTGGGTTTCATGGGTCTTCCAGGTCCTCCTCGCCTACGACACCATCTGTACAAAGCGAACCTGCTGATAATCAGTATGGCTAACGTATAAAAATTTTAACAATTCAGCCTAACTATGGAGTGATCATGAAACGCCTACTGAGAAAGATTTTAGGGAGAAGCTTAAAAAGCTCCTTTCAGTATTCTAACCGATACGGAAATGGCTTTGAAGTTCAGGACTCTGGACGATTTCGAGTTCAATGGGAGAACCGTTATCCTAAGGGTTGACATAAACTCTCCGCTTGACCCTCAGACACTTGACATCATAGATGATTCGAGAATGAGGGAGCATTCTGAAACTATTAATGAGCTTCTTAGGAAGTATGCGAAGGTTGTGATACTTGGGCACCAGGGTAGAAAAGGGGATCCTGATTTCACGGATTTCAGCAGGCATCACATAGCTATGTTAAAGTATGTTCCGAACCTTAAGTATGTTAACGATATTGTAGGGATGAACGCTATCAACGCCATAAGGGGGCTTAAGCCTGGTGAAGCACTCCTGCTTGAAAACGTCAGGATGCTTGATGAGGAGACTGAGACTAAGACTGCTGAAGAGCATGCTCGGGGTAGGCTCGTGTCAACTCTAGCCCCCTTCGCAGACTTCTTTGTGAACGATGCTTTCTCAGCCTCCCACAGGGCTCATGCTTCAGTCATAGGTTTCACAGCAGTATTACCCTCGGCAGCGGGAAGAGTTATGGAGAGGGAGCTTAAGGCTCTTGAGAAGGTTGTTGACAATCCTTCGAAACCATGCCTATACGTCTTAGGAGGAGCTAAGGCCAAGGAGACGTTCAAAGTCATTGAAAACGTTCTCGACAAGGGTATTGCTGACAGGGTTCTGCTGGGCGGTATGATCGCTCAGGTTTTTCATGAGGCTGCTGGCTTCAGGCTTGGAGACATCAACTCCAAACTCATAGTGGAGAAGGGCTTAGATAAGTTTCGGGATGCTGCTTCAAAAATACTTAGGAAGCATTCTCAAAGCATAATGCTGCCATACGACTACGCTGTTGATTCAGACGGTGAAAGAGTTGAATACATGGTTTCCCAATTGCCTGTGGAACACCCGTTGAAAGATATAGGGTCTGAGACAATAAGGATTTACTCGAGAGAATTGGGGAAGGCTAGCACGATTGTCTTCAATGGTCCTGTAGGCGTCTTCGAGGAGGATGCTTTCGCGAAAGGAACCTTAGAGCTCTACAGGGCAGCAGCCTCTTCAAAGGCTTTCACCGTCGTAGGAGGTGGCCACTCGATCTCAGCTCTTGAGAAAGCAGGTGTACACGGTAAAATCGGCTTCGTGAGCACTGCAGGAGGAGCTTTAATCAGCTACCTTTCTGGGGAGAAGCTTCCAGGGGTTGAAGCCTTAAAGATTCAGTGATAGATTAGACGGCTAAATTATTTTTAAAAAGTTTGAAAACGAGTAAAAAAGATAAAAGGCTAAAGCAACCCTTGGGAAGCAATATCTTCTCGAAGCAAAGCCTACGTGACGGTATTGCTTGAGGCAGGTTTGCGTAAAGGCCTTTCTGTTTTCTCCCAATCAATCTTTCCATCTCTTTTCCATGCAAGCTTATTAGAACAGGATTGCGTTTCAAGCTTACAGCTTGTAGTCGAATTATGCGAACCTATTATCTTATTCGCAATATGCAAGATATGCAAAAACTGTTTAGAGCTGATTTTACCATGCCTTATAGGTCTTGTTACGTTAATTAACTTGGTTTAAAAACGTCATGTGGCAGGAAGCATTAGACCAAAAAACTTAAAAGGGTGATTTGCAATAAAAATATATTTGTCCCCGCCTACTTTAAAGCAAAGATATTCTGAATCCGACGTTAGGGAACTGGTTGTCCTCTCGTTCTTTACAATTATGTTCGAGAATATGGAAAGATGAGTAGGACAGTTAAAAATAAAACTGTTCCCAGACTTGTTTTGGCTTTCGTTTTACTACTTTTATTGTCAACAATACGGGTTCCGAAAGCCTCGGCATTTGGTTCTGAGGAGCATGAAACAATCACCAAAGAAGTATTGAAGAAATTCGGTTTCTCTGACAATGCTATAGAAAAAGTGACTGGAGCAAACTTGGGTCAAGATAGCATAATATGCTACGGACCCCTATGCCCAGGTACATCAAACACTGAAGTACCTGACTACCATGGAGACAGGCTGTCTGGTGAAACATCATTACAAGCTTTCGATCGGCTTAGGAATTTCATAAGCAAGGCAAAAGGCTGGGTTAAAAATAATTTAACCAAGTGCGATGTTGAGAAGGCATGGATTGCCCTAGGGCAGGCTTTACATGCTCTGCAGGATTTCTACTCGCATTCAAACTTTATCGATAAAGGAGTATTCACTGAGGAAGAGAAAGCGGAGATTAAGAAAGCTTTAGAAGACCCATCCTACAACCCTAAGGCCCTTGAGAAACTGAAAATGACCGGATGGGGGATGAAGGCAAAGGATGATCCTGAGAAATACCATCATGATGAAAAGAATAAGGATACTTCAAGCTGTCCCCTCGGTTATGAGGCGTATGAGGCGGCGGTTAAGGCAGCTACAGAACATACTGCGGCTTTTCTAAGAAGATTGAAAGAAGAACTAAAGGAGGAGGATTGGTACAAGCTTATCGGTAAGCCTAAACCCCCAGCCAAACCTCCTCCTTCCGTTAAAGAGAGGACGATTAAGGAAAGCACTGGGAAGCCGTTATTGGAATTTACACCGCCGGACGGCTTTTTTGAGATTAGCATCCATTATTCGAGCAACTGGACTATGGGTTTAACAGTTTTGGAGGGCCTTCCAAATGGGGTCATATTGTTAAGCAGCAATCCCGAACCGTCTCTCATCTATACTGCAACAATAGGGTCTCCCGATAACCCGCCGGTAACGCTTGTTCTATGGAATTTTACTAGCATGGAAGGGCCAATCGGTTTGGTGGAGATAGAATACTCAATAGTAGTTACGGAGGAGGCTATTAAGTATCCGTCAGTTGCCCGGCGCTGCGAACACCCGATACCGGGTCATGTTGTTTTATACGGTGAGGTCTTGGAGACTGATGCGAATGGCACCCGGTACAAATCAATCATAGGGGGACAGCAATCCATACTGTTTGAATCTGAGCCGATAATAGAGGAGGAGCATGAAGATGCTACACATGATCCCATAGATGTATATACGGGTCAAGCCGCTCCGCTGGAGTCCTATGTTCCCTACTCCGATGTGAAGAATGCCACTGTATCAGTTTATCCTCAATGGCTGAAGTTTACATTGAGGCTCGTTGACCAGATTCCCGAGAGACCGGAGTCGTTCACAAGCCTAACAGTGGGCGTGGATAAGGATGGGGATCCTTTGAACAACTGTCCCGACATACCGTTTGACGGTGTTGACACAATCTACTCAGTGCTTTACGATCTTGAAAAGGGGTTTTGGAGGCTTGAAAAATCAAGTTACGAGGGTTTCTGGACGATACCAATTAATACTGGAGCAGGATTCCAGATTTCAGAGGAAAGAGACACCCTGGTTCTCTGGATTCCCAAAGGCGAGCTTCCAGGTTTAAGGCAGGCTTTGCGTTGGAAAGTCGTCACCGAAGTGAATCTTGTGGGCGACAAGGCTCCGAACGAGGGAGCATATTCGACTCCTGTTTCAATTTATAATTTGGTGGTGAAAATCCTACCCCGCACCCTGGTTAAGATCGGCAGAGTCAACTATACGGCTGATCCAACGGGGGAGGTTAGAAAATACTTGAAGGCTGGAGAAATTAACATTGAGATGGAGCCTCTGGTTAGCGTTTTCGAGGATACTAGGAAAATCTTCTCCCGATGGTCGGACGGCAGCTCCCTTAACCCTAGGTTGATAACCGTCGACCGGAATATCACGTTAACAGCAGAATTCACTACAGAGTATCTGCTCACGGTTTCTTCAGACTACGGTGGTCTCGCCCAGTCAACCTGGCTCACGGAAGGAAGCATCGTCAACATCTCTGCTCCAACAGTAGTAAACATCTCCGCTGGCTCCAGGGTATTGTTCAACGGTTGGACTGGCGACGTGGTGTCTAGTGATCCTATTGTTTCCCTGAAGATGGACTGGCCTCTTTCAATAGAGGCAACTTGGAGAACCCAGCATCTCCTCTCGCTCTCTTTCAGTGACAAGGCTGGAAGAACTGTTTCTCCCAACTGGGTTAGGCTCTCGGGTCCAAGCGGGGTGCTCAACCTTACTTCTTACGAGGCTTGGGTTGATGAGGGGGAGTGGAAGATAGAGAGAGTCTGGTATAAGGGTGTTGACGTGCATCCAATTCTCGAAGCTAGTTATGATGTTTCTAAACCTCTTGCAATAAGCGTGTCAACCGAGGTTTACGATGCTAAGATAGTTTTAAAGGATGCTGCAGGTAACCCTGTCTCCAATGCTGTGGTGAAATGGGAGATAACGTTTCCAGACGGCACAATCCAAGCTGAGACTGCTGAAACCAGTGGGAACGGGACTCTGATTATATCCTCAGTCCCCAAAGGAGAGCATGAAATCAAGTTTTCCTACCGGGGGCAGGAGGTAAAGGTTTCGATTGACGCTTCAACCGGAATCGTTGAGGAGGTTTCTTTCCCCGCGGAAGAAGCCTTCCCCATGCCCATTCCCCTCATTCTAATAACCGTATCAGCTATCTTATCCTTAGCTGTCTTAACCTACTTGCTACTATACTGGATGTGCTTCATCACGAGTGCCGGATTGAAGAAGGCTGAGAAGGAGGTTGAGGAAAAGGCCAAGAAGCTTTCTGAAGCTGAGAAAAGACTTGCTGAGGCTAAGCGTAGGAGGGATGAGGCGAAAACCCGTTTGAACGATGCTTCTAAGAGGGTTAAGGAGGCTGGCAGGATGCTGGAGGAGGCGAGGAAGCAGGAGGAACCTAAATCATGGGTTGAAACCGTTGAAGAGGGGAAGAAGAGGAGAATCACGGACATCGACCTCAGGCTCAAGAAGGAAGAGGCTGAGAGTGCGTGGGAGAGATACATGAGGGGCGAGATATCTGCAGAGGAATGCATGAGGGAGTGGGAGAGGCTTGGAGAACCAGACGCCTTGGAGAAGCTGAGGGAGCGTGAGAAGACGCGAAGGAAGGAGAAGATAAGGAAGGCTGAGAGAAGCGTGGAGGAGGCGAGGGAAGAGGAAAGAAGGGCGATGGAGGAGTTGAAGCAGGCTGAACAGCAGGAGGAGAAAGCAAAGGAGGAATTGGGAAAACTGAGAACTGATTTGAAAAAGGCTGAAGAGGAGGCTGGAAGACTTAGAGAGAAGCTGGATAAATGCAGGAGGAAACCGCCACCTCCACCTCCGCCACCACCCCCGCCGCCTGAAGCCCCGAGAAAGCTAGAGAAACCGGTTCCTCCACCCAAGCCCCCAGAGAAACCACCAGAGCGTGTGCGCGCACCTCTACCTTCACTACTCCCATCGCCTTCGTTCTACCCAGAGCCACAGTATCTTAACGGTAGGCAGCTCAAGCTTGGCATAGAGCATGAACTCCATTTCAAGGGGCGGGTGCAGGAATATTATTTGAAAAAGCTAGAGAGTTACCGCAGTTGTCCTGATGCCTGTTGGAAGGCTCTTCAAGTCATTCTCGCAGAAGAATGGTTGGCGATTTTAAGGGAGCTAGGTTTTACTGTAATAATAACTCCTATATCCGTCGCGATAACTCCTGCGACGACGCTGGGAACCGTTGCTAAGAAGGCTGTGATCCACCTGCTCGGACTCGCGAAAGTTGGAAGCCTTTCAGAGTATCTGCCTGACGCATTGTTATCAGAGCTTTTTGATGTCATATTTCCAGGCTGGCTCCCTGATCTTGCTGACGCAACTGTAGGAGCTGCTGGCGGCATTGAGGCTCTGGAGGAATACTTGGCTGGACAGCATATCCAATATGTTGAAGTCAAAAAGGCTATTAAACTGCTGCCAAGTCTATATACTTCTTACGAGTGCCTATGTAAAGTTGATGGCGGTATTTTCTATAATCCGCACACGCGTTATGTCGTTGGCGTTTTCAAATGTCTTTGTGGAAAAGGCCCACCAAAGCTGTTGACAATAAAGTATAAGGCAAATAAGGATGGCTACAGCGAGGGTCCAGTTGAGATGGATGAGAGGGAGCTGCCTCAGGACACGTCTATTGAAGCTGAAGAGGAGAAACCGGGTTTATGCTTCATCTCCACCGCGGTGTACGGTACGGGTTCTGAAGCCAGCTTAGGGCTTTTGAAAGGGTTCAGAGACGATTTGATGCTCAGTAGCATCGGTAAAATGCTGGTTAACTGGTATTACGGGATCAGTCCGCCGATAGCTCAAAGGATTGCTGTAAGCGAAAAATCCAAGACAATTGTTAGATGCATTGTAGACCTGTCAGTCGCGTTGATCAAGAGGAGGAACACTGAGAGTAGGCGTGTTCTCAGAGCAGCTTATACGGTTCTGACAGTTCAGACTTATGTTTTCGGCTGCATGGTTGCAAAGGTTCTCTCCTTTTTCTCCACGGAATAAGGCTTGGTTACACGAGGCCTCTCGCAACCCTTGCCGCGCAATAACCGTTGTAGGCCACCTTGTAAACCAGTATGGCCACAGTGTTGTTCCTTATTCTCTCGGCACCTCCCAAAGTTATCTTCAGAAGCTTAAACCTTGAGAGAACCTCATCCAGCTCCTTCTCATTCTTTGCCTCAAGGCTGCTGAACGCTTTCATGAGTATTTCAACAGCCTCCTCAACATTCTTCCTCTGGGATTCAATAGGCTCCTCCTTCCCTTCGAAGAGGAAGGATAATGCGTCAAGGGCTTCAAGGGCACGCTTAATGTTCAGGAATAAGCCTGCTAGTACAATCAGCCTAGCAGCCTTCTCAAAGCTCACTGAAGCAATATTCTTAACCAGGTCCTGCATAAGCTGGTTATGCTTGGAGGCTAAAAGCGTTATGTTGCTCGCCTGATTGCTTCCAAGCCTCTCAGTAATCATCCCCATTCCCATGAGTATTTCCCTAGCCTGTTTGAAGAACTCCCTGTATTCTCTACCTGTAGCATCTTCAAAAACCTTAGGTAGCGATGGCAGCATTAGGTCTGGGTTTTCATCCAGCTGCCTCGGAGGACCCCTCTGCAGGAACGGTGCTTTAGTAAGCTGTGGGCCTGACGGCAGGCTGTATTCTAAGCAGCCTCCTCCAACGTATTCGAGCAGTGTGCATCCGTTCTTGGGGCATACTCAGCCTTGCAGAGCAAGTCTACTGAGCCCCAAAGAACCTTGTATAGTATGGATGTTAATTCCCTGTCCTCAGTCCTCTGCTCTCCAATATTGACAGCTATTCTCCCGCTGGTTGTTATAAGGAACCTGAGGTTTCCGAAAATAGTGTCGATGATTTCAACCTTTTCCCCCTTTGCTTTCTCAAGCTTCCACATGAGGCTGATGAGGTAGTGGGCAGAATCATAGTCTAGGAATCTTGTGGGGAGTTTTTCAACACGGTCTTCGAAATAGTTGGGGTGCGCATACTTAGTCTTAAGCCCGGGAACCGTGATCACCGAGGGGGAGCTGTGAACAACCCCGTCCTTAACCATCTCCTCCATTTTGCTCCTGTTCTCCAAGTATCCCTCGTGCTGGAGTATCGGGCAGTCTGACATGCTGTTTCCTCCAAGCAGGAGTCTTCTAGCGAACGTGGAGCACGTGGCATTGCCACATAGCCCGCAGTCGTATCCTGGGGTCAACCTCCTAAACTCCGCGAAGTCGTACACCATGTTTAACAATCTTCTAGTGGAAACTGGTTAAATAGTCTTTCTCCCAACACTGTACTTTTGGTGAAAACGCTTCCTCAGAATGGTTTTACCTATTCGCTGGGCTGAGGCTTCTCCTCCTCAGCCACCTGCTTCTCCTCCACAACCTTCTCCACGTAGGCTTCTCTGATCTCGCTGAGTCTCTCACCAACTCTCCTAACCTCCTCTATAGTGTTGAAAATAGTCGGGGAAAGTCTCAAAACCTCTCTCCCCCCGGTTTTCTGCATAATATAGGGGTTGTCGAAGCTCCCGGATTCAGCGAGTATGTGGAACTGGTCTTCTAGGATTGCCTGGAGAAGGTTTGAGGGAACTTGGTCTAGGGTCAGAGAAAATATCCCTGTCCTAAGCTCCTTTGAGGATGCTTGATAGAAGGTGATTTCTTCACTAGCTGCGACGCCGGTAAGCTCTTCAACAAGGCTTCTCTCATGGTTCAAAACTTCTTCAAAACCCATTTCATCAAGGTACTTTATGGCTGCCGCCAGGGCGACGACACCCACATAGTTCTCTCCTTCACACTGCTTGATGAGAAGGTATTCCTTAGTTTTCTCAAGCCTATCACGCCTGTTCTCCGAAACGTAGATTACGCTCAACCCCTCTATGCTGAACATGTTGCCAGACTTGAAGTAGGCATAGTCTACCCCCATCCTCAACATGTTGAGCTTAAACCTCTGAGCGGAGTAGGTTGCATCTAGGATGGTGGTTATGTTCTTGTCTTTTAAAACAGGTATTATCTTGTCAACTGGCAGGATGGTCCCAGTAACACCAGAAACATGGCTTAGAAAAGCGGCCTTAACACCCTTCTTAGCAACCGCCTCCTTGAACCTTTCTTCAACACCCTCGGACTCCGCATCAACCATCTCTATTCTCCCCCTGTTTCTCTCAACATACTCCTTAATGAGACTCATGCTTCTTCCTTGAACATTTGAGGAGACAAGGAAAATATCGTTGTTTTTCAACTCTATGCTTTGAAGAATCGTCATCAGGCTTTGAATATTGCTGGAGGAGAATACAATATTGCCCTCCCCGGCACCAAGGTGTTTCAAAACTGTTTCACGAGACTCCTCGTATAGCTCAAGGGCCCTGCGGGAAGGAGTGCTCTCCGAACCGGGTCTGCTCTTAACCTCGTTATAATATGCTAATACTTTTTCAAGGACAGGCACCGGGATACCGGTTGAATCAGCATTATTCATGAATATGTAGTCTCCAACTATGCTCGGAAAATCCTCCCTTATCTTATAGGGGTTCAGCATGTAGCTTTAAACACTCTGTAAGCCTATTTCAACAAGGCTTTTTAAAGCTTATAGCATACCTGAAGAAAACAGGAATACGTGAGTAGGGAGCATACTGCTGAACACGTGTTAATGGGGAGCCTCCAAAGGATTAAAGGCAGTTTAAAGGTTAGAAAAGTAGAGGTTTCAGAGGGCTCAGGCTCAGTCATTGTGGAAACAGATTCTCTGAGTTTCGAAGAGCTTGCTCAGGCTCAAGCAATGGCAAACAGGGTGATCGCGGAGAACAGGATTGTTAAGGAGCACTTTTTCAATTCGCTTGAAGAGGCAGAGAGGGCTTTTCCAACACTGAGGGCGCATGAGGAGCGTATTCAGGGTCATGTGAGAGTTATCGAGGTCGATGGCTTCGACTATTCAGCGTGCACCGGGAAGCATGTTGAGAAAACTGGAGAATGCAGGATGATCCTAGTGACACATGTTTCTAAAAGTGGTGGAGAGTACCGGATTGACTTCGATGTTGGAGAGAAGGCTTTGGAGACCGCGGTTAGGCTAAGCACCCTGTGCCTCTCTGTATCATCTATACTTGGCTCCCCAATTAGAAACCTTGAGAAAACCGTTGTAAACATGAAGGCGGAGAACGAGGATTTGAAGAAAAGGCTTTCAGTAGTAAGTGAAAGAATGGTGGATGAAACTCTTATCGAGGACAGTTTTGGTAGCGTTAAGCTTTACTCCGGTTTCTTGAAGGGTGTTGACGTTAGGACAGTTATGAAGAGAGTAGGCGAACTCTTGGAGAAAAATAATTCTCTCTACGTAATTGGCTTAGAATGGTCTGAATCATTCAGCATACTCGTAGGGAGTGGTGATAAGAGGGTTAACGCGTCAGAGCTGGTTAAACAGGTTTCCAAGATTTTCAGCGGAAAAGGCGGTGGAGACCAGAGGATTGCGATAGGCTCCTTCACCCGTGACACGCATGTCAAAGCCTTCGAGGAGGCTAAGAGAATGATCAGTAAGCTTCTAAGTTGCACGTAAATCCGATATTTTTAAGAAGGTTTTTACATGAAAAATCGAAAGAACGCCTACGGTTTTAACCCTAGGATGAAGGCTATGGAAAGCCTAATAAACCGAGAATCCCTTGGCTTCATCCATGGAAAGTGTCAATCTACAAGAACCTTGGACGATAGCTTTAGGCTCCTGCTGATTACCGTACTAATATCAATTTTTTCCTCAAGTTCCTCGACTTTTTCAACCCTAGCTCTTGTCTCGGGGTGTCTTGCAATAATGCTACAGCAATCCTTATACGGCTTGATCGAAAGCTCATAGGTGCCTATCTTCTTGGCTAGTGCAATAATCTCCTCCTTATCGTAGGCTATGAGCGGCCTGAAGACGGGTGTACTAAGGCCGCTGCTTATCGCCACCATGTTTTCAAGCGTCTGCGAAGCTACTTGGGCAAGGCTTTCACCAGTTACAATGGCCCTCGCTCCCTCGGCTTCTGCAACCTTCTCAGCAACCTTAAGCATGAATCGTCTGAACAGGACAAGATCATACTTAGCGGGGATATTCGTGGTTGCTATTTGAAACTCGTATGCCGGTATGAAGACTACTGTCGTCTTACCTGAGTAGGGTAAGAGTCTCCGAACAATCTCCATGATCTTCGAGTTCTCAGCCTCAGCATTGTCTTGGAAAGGATGAAAATGCAGATAATGGACCCTGCATCCCCTCTTCATCATGAGGTATGATGCGACAGGAGAATCTATTCCTCCTGAGAGGAGTGAAAGAACTTTGCCGGAGGAGCCTACGGGGATTCCCCCCAAGCCCCTGACCCTGTCGGTGAAGACATATGCTTCCCCGCTTAAAACCTCAACATATATCTTCCGCAAAGGATTCTTCAGAGACACTTTTACTCCAAGGTTTTCAACAAGCATTTTCCCAAGCATCCTACTGAGCTCAAGCGATGTTACTGGAAACTTTTTATCTGCTCTCTTAACCTCAACCTTAATTGTTTCACCCTGTTTAACACTCTTGGAAGCCTCCTCCATCACAACTCTCCCTATTGAATCAAAATTGGGCTCCGCTACTGAGGCAAAGGCGAACCATGCGATTCCGAAAACACTTGCGAGCCTTTCAACGATCTTCTGGAGGTCTGCCCCGTCCACTAGGAAAACCAGCCTGCCCTGGGGTCTCTCAACCTTAGCGTCAAACACCCCGTTAAGTGCTTGCTTCACATTCTCTGCCAGCTTCTTCTCGAAGAAGGGCCTGTTACGACCCTTCAAGCCTATTTCCGAATAATGTATTACACAGACTCTTCTCATCTAGATTGACAGTGATGTCTCTCGATTTAAGGGTTGCATATGGAAAGGATTAAAAACTATCTCTAGGGAGCTGCTGCCAGTAAATATTAAAGCTTTAATCCAGTTATCTAACAAACTAATTGATGCATTCGGGAGAAGTCTGGAAAAGAGTCTGCGAAAGAGCGAGGTCTGAGAATGGGAACATGCTGTGCGTTTCCTCTGCTCCTGGAAGAGTAGATTTCCTGAATACTCATCAAGATTACAAGATGCTCCCAGTTGTTCCCGCAGCTATTGAAAGAAGAACATTCGTAGCCTGCTCAAAGCTGGATAGGCTTGGGGTCATAAGAGTCACGTCACTTACCCTTGAAAGAGAGGGTGTTGAAAGCAAGGATGTTTTCCCAACAGATGAGGCTGAGCTGATGGAGGGAAAATGGTTTGGAAACTACTTCCGCTCAATCCACAGACTTATATCCGATAGGTACGGTAGGATTGAACCCGGACTAGCCATCTACGTTGACAGCGAGGTGCCTGTGGCCTCAGGACTGGCCAGCAGTGCTGCCCTACATGTCTCCCTCGCAGCAATGTACTCAAGCCTGCTAAAGCTTGGTTTAAACAGCATGCAGCTGGCTGAGCTTGCATACGAGGCTGAACACAATACCATGGGTATTCCCTGCGGGAGGCTTGACCAGTATGCTGCTGCATATGGTGGAATAATAAGGCTGGATTTCGAGCCTAGCATAAGCGTGGAGGAGTTTGACGGTAGCGGAATCTTATTTATCGTAGCCGACTCAGGTGTTAGGCACAGTACTGCTGAAATACATCCTGTTAGACAGTCTGAGCTGAATGCTGCTGTTAAAATGCTTAGGGAGGCTTCACCGCCTGAACCGCTTTTAAAAATGCTTCAAGGGAATTATGAGAGCGTGAAATGGAGGGCTCTGAGAGAAGAGGATCTTAAAGATTTTTTAAGCGTGCTTCCAAGCAAGCTTTCTGACAGGATAGTTTTTACCCTCAGGATGCAGAGTTCCACTGAGATGGCGCTTCAAATACTTAAGTACAGGGTTACTGTGAAATCGGGTTTAGAGAAGCTGGGTTTGAAGCCTGTCGAAGACTGGCTGGAGGCGTTAGGAGAAATAGTGAACCTGCAGCATGTTCTGCTCAGAGACTTTTATGAGGTTAGCCATCCGAAGCTTGAAGATATGCGTGATGCTGCTCTTGAATCTGGAGCAATAGGAGTTAAAATATCTGGTGCAGGTATGGGTGGCTCACTGCTCGCAATAGTCCGGAGCTTAAGCGAAGCTCCTAGGGTTGAGGAGGCTTTCAGGAAGGCTGGGGCCCAAAGCGTTTTCGCGACAAGTGTGGGTTCAGGGGTCTCAGCAACACTCGTATAGTGAAGGTGATGCATGTTGCCTAAGGCACTCGTAACTGGTGGTGCAGGCTTCATCGGAAGCCATTTGGTGGAGAAACTGATTCAGGAGGGTTGGGAAGTAACTATACTGGATAATTTTTCAACAGGTAGGTTTGAAAACATTGAGCAGGCCTTCAAAACAGGAAGGCTCAGGCTCATCATGGGTGACGCTAAATCTATTGGTCTCTCGGAGGATGCTGAGGGCTTGGAATACGTTTTCCACCTTGCTGCAAACCCAGATGTTAGGGAAACCACCCCTTCTATCCATTTCCATGAGAATATTGAGGCAACTTTTAACATGCTTGAATACGCTAGGAGAATGGGAGTAAGATGCTTCGTATTCACGTCGTCGTCAACAGTCTACGGTGATGCTTCAAGAGTTCCCACACCTGAGGACTACGGCCCTTTGAAACCCATCTCTCTCTACGGTGCTGCCAAGCTGGCTGCTGAAGGCCTCATCTCATCTTACTGCCACACCTTTGGGATGACCGGGGTCTCCCTGAGGCTTGCAAACATTGTGGGCCCGAGGCTCACCCATGGAGTAATATACGACTTCATCAACAAGCTTAGGGAGAACCCTAGGAGGCTTGAGATACTTGGAGACGGTACTCAGCGGAAATCCTATGTTTGGATTGAGGACTGTATTGAAGCAATGCTCCAGGTTTTGAAACACGTGGAGGCTTCGCACTACGAGGTTTACAATATTGGATCAGAGGACTGGATCACTGTCTCCGAGATTGCTGATATTGTTGCGGAGTCAATGGGGCTTAGAAACGTTGAGAAGGTTTTCACCGGGGGTGTTGAAAACGGCAGGGGATGGGTTGGGGATGTTAAGCTGATGAATCTGGACATAAGTAGGATTAAGGCAACCGGCTGGAAGCCGAAGCACACCAGTAGGGAGGCCGTTAAGCTTAGTGTTGAAGCTAGGCTCAGGGAGCTTGAGGCTGAGGCTTAACCACGTAAACCCTATCCCCTTCCCTGACTCGGTCAACTGTTTTCAAACCTATGGAGCTGCCTGGCGGCGCAGTCTCAACCCTCTTATGCTCAATCTCCATTGATTCAACCCTCTGTCTAAGGTTAGTAGTCTTACCAAGTATCATTATCTCGTCCCCTGTCTTAAGCTCACCAATCAGGTCAACTATGGCTACACCGATCCTTGGGAAGAAGTGCCTAACATCTCCTACGTAAACCTTTTCCTCACTCATTTCACTATGTTTTCTGTTAAAATGATATATAATCTTTTACACATCCGCTTCAATCGGCCTAATGTTTTTAACTATAAACTTTGCCCTCTCCGGAGATTCTATGTGAATCTCAAATGGGTCTCCTATCCCTGCCTTCCACAATTCAAGGTGCATTCTACCAAGTTCCGCGTTAGTAGCTATGAGCACATCTATGTCGCTGGAATATATGCTTCTATTCTCCGCAACTGAGCCGAAGAGGTATACCTCTGCTTCACCGTCAATTTTTCGGGCTACTTCTCGGATCCTCTGTAAATATTTTTCTAAGTTGTCGAAAGCCTCTCTTCTCTTAATCGCCATCTTAAAAAGGGCTTCATGGGACATGTTTCATCACCTCTTCAACCGCTTTTCTTAATTTCTCCACCTCTTCCTTCTTAAATTCTCTTGTCAGGTATCTCGATGAAATGTATGCATCTTCGAGTATGCCAAGTTCCAGCAAGTACTTATCAAGCATATTCTTCACAATGTCTTTATGCTCCTCTTCAAGATGTCTGACAGCACTTGTATGAGCGTTCTTACACTATGCGTCCGGGGATAGTCCATACCATTTTCCAACAGCTTTGCTTTAAGAAAAAGTTGAAGGGATTGCTCTAAGCTGAAGGCGGCAAGGCTGTGGAAACCAATATTCATCTGATACTTGGCGGTCTCTAAAAATTCCCTTGCCCTCTTAAATAGCTGTTCCATCTCATTCCTACGGGTCATCTATTGTTCTAAATCAAGTATTAATGCACCTCTTATTTAAGGATACACTTCATCCCGATGGAAGTCCAATAGGAGATTATTTACATTCTACATGTTTTTGACAAAACTTTTAAAGTCCACTGATAAATACTTGACGTGGCTAATTCTCTATATGAGGAAATTCGGGTAGACTTAGTGAGGTGGCTGACTGGAGCAAGGCGCTTCATCGTACTCGGGGTTGGAAATGAGCTTAGGGGTGATGACGCTGTAGGCGTTCTTGTAGCGAGGAGCCTTAAACGTTTCAACGGGGAAAGGTTTGAAGCGGTTGAATGCGGGGTCTCGCTTGAAGCTTGTGTTGGCTACGCGTTAGAGAAGAGGCCTTCACACCTGTTGATTGTGGACGCTTTCCCAGATGGGAAGAGGCTTATGCTCCTAGACCTTACAGACCTGGAGTCGCGTACACCGGTTTCAACCCATGCTATACCTCTTCCACTGCTTCTAAACGCTTTCGGACAGCCTTTAGAGGCAAACATAAAGATGCTTGGAATAGGTGTTGAAAACTTTAAGCTGGGCACCATTGTTTCAGACGAATACCGCGAGGTTGCTGAGAAGGTTGCCCGCGCAATACGCGTGGCTGCAGCAGCATTAAGCCTCTTATGAAACATAAAAAATGAAGAAAAGAATTATCTGTGTTCTAAGCTTTACTTCCTAGTCAGCTTAACAGTGAAGGCGTGGACTGAGCAGGATATGCAGGGATCGTATGCTCTCACAAGCATGCCGAGAAGATTCTTCAAAGCCTCGTCATCCATGCTAGCTACTGAAGGTACTAGGTCAAACACATCCTCCTCCACCCTCCAAGAGTTGTGGGCAGTAGGCGTAACGATATCAGCGCTCAAAACCCTGCCGTCTCTATCCAGCGCATACGAGTGGTATAAGAGTCCTCTCGGTGCCTCTGTTAATGCTGCCCCTGTACTCTGGCGGAGCCTAGGCTTCCGTGGAGGCGGAACGTTTACACCCTCCTTCAATATGCTTCTCATCTCGTCTATTGCTTGCACTATTTCCACCGCCCTGACCATCGTAGACTTAAACGGGTTTCTCACAGGAGGCTTAAGACCAGCCTTCTCCGCAGCTTCCTTAGCCATGTCGCACAGCGACTCATAGTTCAGGTTGAATCTCGCCACCGGACCTACTTCAAAAGAGCTATTGTTCTTAAGCTTCGACCGCTTAGTGTTCGAATGAGGAACCTGCTCCTCAGACACGTGTCTCCTATACTCCCTGCTGTCGAAATATTCTCCTGAGCTAGTTTTCGCTAAGCCCTCTGTTATCGCGTAACTATCGTTGCTTGAGAGCGCGACGTTAACGTGATTAGGCTCAAACTCCGGGTACTTGAATCCTGAAACCAGTTTAACTGTTTCAAAAGCATCCTCGATAGCAGAGTCAAGAAGTTTAACAATCTCGTCGAGTCTTTCAGCAAGAGGAGGTCTTGAGAATCCTCCTACTGTAAGCGTGACAGGGTGCACCGCCCTACCGCCTATGTACTCGGAAACCATGTTAGCTATTCTCTTAAGCCTGAAGCCTCTGCGCACAACATCCATAAGGTCTTTCGAGGCTGCGATCGCGCTCGAGTACCCTAGAAAATCTGGAGCCGCCAAGAAGTATACGTGGAGAGCATGGCTCTGCATTATTCCTGAGAGGGCAAGCGCCTTCCTTAACGCGATAGTTTTCTCATCCAAGGATATTTCAAGAGCGTTCTCCACAGCCTTAGCCGCGGTTATGACGTGAGCTATAGGGCATATCCCACATATTCTGGATGTCAGCTCAGGGAGTTCAAGCGCCTTCCTCCCCCTTAAGAAGGCTTCGAAAAACCTCGGTGCCTCAAATATCTCAAGCTTAGCGTCAACCGCCTTTCCTTCAGAGATCTTGACTTCCAGAGACCCCTCTCCCTCAACCCTGCTTATGTAATCGTAGACTATTGTTCTGTCAACCATTTTCCATTCACCTCCTCAAATTCTGGTAAGCCGCATACTTTCTCAGCTTCAGCTGAATTGCCTCGGGGCTTACCCCTGCATTAGCCCAGGCTGATGTCAAGCCGTTTACATTAGTCCCATTTAAAACACCCCGGCACCCTTCGCAGGCCACATTGTTCGAAGGGCAGAGTGCGCCACAGCCCCCTACTGTAACTGGGCCTAGGCATGGTTCTCCCCTCGTCAGGAAAATACACTCGTTACCCTTCATCTTGCACTCCATGCACACGGTTAAACCAGGTATGTAGGGTGGGACATGTAGTACTAGCGACATGAGTGCGTTGACAAGTTCATTCCTGTCTATTGGACACCCGTAGAGGTATGCGTCAACTTTAACATACTCGCTTAACCCAAAGGCCTTTCCAGACCTTATGTATTCAGGCGACGAGTATACTGTGTTTTCAACCTCTCCCTCGGGAGTAATGTTCTTCATCGCGTTTAACCCTCCTGTGACCGCGCATGCTCCAGCGGCAACTAGGAACTTCGACATTTTCCTAATCTTCTTCAACATTGTTGCCTCCTCCTCGTTCGTCACAGCCCCCTCAACTATAGCAGCATCTAGAGGCTCATTAGGTAGATCGTCATCACTAACCATTCTGAAGTACTTCAACTCAACATGGTTAAGGATTTCGAGAAGGCTTTCCTCCAAGTGTACCAGAACCATCTGGCATCCTGAGCAGGATGTGAGTTTGAAGACACCAATCCTCAGCTTATCAACCATTCTCAACCACCTCACTCAATCACGTCTGGAAGCAACCCTATCTCCTCAAGGTTGAAGACAGGGCCATCTTTACAAACATACTTATACCCTATCTGACAGTGCCCGCACTTCCCTATTCCACACTTCATCCTCCTCTCAAGGGATAGGAAAACCTCAGACGGGTAGAAACCCATTCTGAGAAGCAGCTGTGACGTGAACTTCATCATTACTTCGGGGCCGCAGACGAAAACCGTAGTGTAACGCATCCTAGGCTTCACATATTTCAAGAGTTCTGTCACAATGCCTACGTCATGCTGCCAGTGCATGTCGGGCGGAACATAGTCCACAGTTAGGAAGAGCCGCATATTAGGAAGTTTTCTCCATGAGTCGAACTCATAGGTGTATATCATGTCGCTCGGAGTCCTTGCTCCATACAATATGTCCACGGACCCATAGAGCTCCCTGTGCTTAGCCAGATAATGTATGACGGGTCTCAGCGGAGCCAAGCCCATGCCCCCTGCTATTAGAATAAGATCGTTCCCAGTAACTTTTTCAAGAGGCCAAGGCCTGCCGTACGGCCCTCTAATTCCTACTGTATCTCCTGGCTTAACGTTGAAGAGCGCTGTGGTCACCCTGCCGACTCTTCTTATAGTGTTTTCAAAAACGTTTTTCTCATCAGGGTTTGAACAGATTGAGAAAGCAGATTCGCCAACTCCAAAGTAAGAAACTATGTCGAATTGGCCTGGTCTGAACCTCATAGCCTCCCCATTAACCATGCTTAGGGTAAAGGTTCTGGTCGTCGGATTCTCATCTTTAACACTCATGACTCTTGCGAAGGCCGGTATGTATGGGTTTTCAAGCTTGCTGCTCACAGTGTCTCACCTCTCAGCCTTGCAACCACGTTAGTTATATCTATTTTCGCAGGACACTGCTCTATGCATCTCCCGCATCCCACGCATCCGATAGAACCGTACTGGTTTACCCAATAGTTCATCTTATGGTTCACGAATTGTCTGACTCTGGCTGACAGGTCTCTCCTAAAGTTTCCGCCGAGTGCAACCTCAGCATACTCCCAGAGCAGGCAACCATCCCATGTTCTCGTTCTCAACACGCTGCCTGAGTCGAGCTCCGGCTCATCCACCACGTTGAAGCAGAAGCATGTTGGGCAAACCATGTTGCAGGCGCCGCAGCCTGTGCACTTCCCCGCTAACTCACTCCAGATAGGGTTATAGATTGCCCCCGCCATTATTTTCTGAAGCCCCGCGGTGTTTACATGCCTCTTTATGGAGCTTTTAACTTTTCTTATTGAATCATCCTTCTCCAGAATATCGGTGCTTGTAGCCCGAGGCATGTAGAAATCACTGACCAGCTCAGAACCCTTCTTGGAGCCTACCTCCACTAGAAACCTCTCTCCTAAATCGGTTAGAAGAAGGTCAAACCCTTCCTCAAGAGAAGGCCCTGTTCCGAAGGAAGTGCAGAAGCAATACTCGTCAGCGTTCTTACAGTTCAAAGCTATTACAACAAGGTTTTTCCTCCTAGCCTCGAAGTAAGGGTCCTCAGGACGATCCGTGTAGACTCTTTCAAGAAGGTTCATCGCGTTCACGTCGCAGGGATGAACACCCAGTATCACTGTTCCACCATCAGCATTAGGAAGAGTCTCCTCGATTCCCCCGTCTCTAATCCTGAACAGGTTCTCCCTAGGGGGTGTTAAGAGAGCTTTCAGAGGAGGCATAGTGGTTCTGATGAAATCCAGCGAAATCTCTTCAACCTGTTCCTCATTTACTTTCTTGAAGGAATGCTTCAATTCTCCTTTAACAGGTGCGAAAAGGCTGTATCCCTTGGAGATTATGTGTTTAGAAAAATGGGGAATCTCCTCCCTCTTTAGTATGAACGCGGTTTCCATTTGGCAGAGCTTGCATTCTCTTTTTTATAAACCTTTTTATGATAATAATAGAGAATAGGTGAGTTTAACGAAAGCGCTTGATTCTCCTGATTTCTCGAAAAACCAAGGGCTTTTCAGACAGTAAATGGAGAAGTAAGCAAATTCTTAAATATAGTCTAGTTATCGCTTCGACGGGCTTTAGAATGCCTGATGAGGCTCCGCAAGTCGGTTTAAAGAGCGATAGGCGTCTCGCGATGCTTGAGGCAACTATTAAGCAGCATCAGTACAGGAGGGATGCTCTCTTAGAGATACTTCATACTGCTCAAGAGCTTTACGGATACTTAGATAAGGATCTTCTGTTGCATGTTTCGAAGCTTCTGCATCTTCCTCCAAGCCATGTTTACGGTGTAGCAACCTTCTACAATCTTTTCAAGCTTAGGAAGCCGGGTACACATGTCGTCACTGTTTGCATGGGTACAGCATGCTACGTTAAGGGTGCTGAAAACATTGTTTCAGCTATTGAAAGAGAATTCAACATCAAGCCCGGTGAGACTACGAGCGACGGGAAGCTCTCTCTATTCGTAACTAGGTGCATAGGGGCATGCGCCATGGCTCCAAACGCTATCGTGGACGGGGAAATCGTTGGAAAGGCTACAGCTGATGCTGCGTTGGAAAAAGTGAAGACTGTTCTGGAGGGTGAGATGGCTGAAGCCAGATGAGTTGCGCGGCCTCGCTCAGAAGGAGGCGGAGCTCCGCAAGTCATACCGGTATAGGATAAACATTTGCTGTTCAAGCGGCTGCATGCCTTTCGGAGCCCTGAAGGTTTTAAGCGCTTTCAAGGATGCTGTAAGAGAGTTTGGGGTTGAGGAAGAGTGTTACGTCGGGAGAACAGGCTGTATAGGAACATGTTCTCTCGCGCCAGCAGTCCTCGTGGATCCGGGTGACTACCTTTACCAGAACGTTACTCCTGAGAGGGCTAGGGAGATAGTTAAGGAGCATGTTGTCAACGGCAGGCCTGTTAAAAGCATGCTGTACGGTAATGAAGCCTTCTTCAAGAAGCAGCTTCGAATCGTCCTGAGGAACGCTGGCAAAATAGATCCTTTACGGATAGAGGATTATGTTGCTGTAGGGGGATACTACGCGCTCCTCAAAGCTTTAACTAGAATGACTCCTGAAGGTGTTATCGAAGAAGTTGCTTTAAGCGGTTTGAAGGGGCGGGGTGGCGCCGGCTTCCTCACCGGTTTAAAATGGCGGTATGTTGCAAGGGCCCCTGGCTCCCCGAAATACGTGATAGCGAACCTAGATGAGGGGGATCCAGGTGTTTTCGCGAACCGTACGCTTGCCGAGGCTGATCCCCACGCCATACTGGAGGGCATGGCTATAGCTGCTTATGCTGTGGGTTCTCAGAAAGGCTACATCTATGTGCGCAGCGAATACCCGTTAGCCGTCCAGACGCTGAGGAAGGCTATTGAAGCAGCGAGGTCAATGGGTTTCCTAGGTGAGAAAATATTCGAGACTTCTTTCAGCTTCGATGTTGAGTTGCGGCTTGGAGCAGGGGCCTTCGTAGCCGGTGAGGAAACCGCCATACTAGCGTCCATAGAGGGTCGTAGAGCTATGCCCCGATCCAGGCCTCCCTACCCCGCTCAGTCCGGTCTCTGGGGAAAGCCGACGCTCATAAACAATGTTGAAACGCTTGCAAATATCCCAGTGATACTTGTTAAAGGCAGTGAATGGTTTGCAAGCATAGGTGCTAAAAACTGTACCGGAACAAAATGCTTCTCGCTAACAGGCAAGGTGAACAATCCTGGTTTAATAGAGGTCCCCATGGGAATAAGACTCAGGGAGGTTGTTTTCGAAATAGGAGGGGGGGTTGCTAAAGACAGGGTTTTCAAAGCAGTTCAGGTCGGCGGCCCCTCCGGCGGTTTTCTGCCTGAGCAGCTTCTAGACCTTCCGATAGATTACGAGTCTCTGACGAAGGCTGGGGCGATAATGGGCTCAGGAGGAATAGTTGTCCTCGACGACACCTCCTGCATGGTTGACACCGCTAGGTTCTTCACAGACTTCTGCGTAGACGAGTCATGCGGCAAATGCACTCCTTGTAGAGCAGGCCTGTACAAGCTTTACCAGATTCTAGACGGGTTCACGCACGGTGAAGGGAGTGTTGAAGACCTGAAAAAAGTCGAGGATCTCTGCGAATTCATCAAGGAGGCCAGCCTGTGTGGACTAGGCCAGACCGCGCCAAACCCGACTCTGACAACACTACGATACTTCAGGGAGGAGTATGTGAAGCATATAGTTGACAAGAAGTGTCCTGCAGGCAAGTGTTTCAAGAATATGGATGGAGGTGCCGGGGATGAGTAAGCCTGTCGAACTCGTGATAGACGGAAGGAAGATCATTGCGAAAGAAGGAGATACTATTCTCAAGGCTGCTAAGGATAACGGGATATATATTCCTGCATTATGTTATCTTGATGGCGTCTCCTCCTTCGGAGGATGCAGAGTTTGCGTGGTTGAGGTGAAGGGTTCACCCAGGATTTTCGCCTCCTGCACCACGCCTGTTGCGGAAGGCATGGAGGTCATTACAAAATCTGAGAGGCTTAACCGCTACCGGAAATGGGCTATTGAGCTGCTTCTGGCTGAGAGGCCTCACGTGTGCTCAGTATGCGTCGCCAACAATAATTGCGAACTCCAGCAGCTTTCAACAGAACTCGGCGTAGACCATTTGAGGATTAACAGGGAGTGGACAGACTACGAGGTTGATCTTTCTCACGAGAGGTTTGCATACGATCCGAACAGATGCATACTTTGCACACGATGCATCAGGGCTTGCGACGAGATTGAAGGAGTACACACGTTGGACCTCATGCTGAGAGGCAAGAGCTCGAAAATCATATTCGACATGGATGAGAAATGGAGTGAAGCTAAATCATGTACTTCATGCGGTAAATGCTCTGCTGTCTGCCCGGTTGGCGCGCTCTACGTTAAGAACAAGCCTTTCTCGGAGGTTAAGAAGAAGGATCTTATGGCGTTCATCGTAGAGAGGAGGAGTAGAGAGTAATGGCTAGAATCAGGCTTGCAACAGTCTGGTTAAGCGGGTGCTCAGGCTGCCACATGTCTTTCCTAGACCAGGATGAGCGTCTCCTCGAGCTTGCTGAGAGGATCATGCTTGTCTACAGTCCTATAGCGGACATTAAGGATTTTCCTGAAAATGTTGACGTTACTCTTGTCGAGGGGGCTGTGGGCAACGAGGAGCAGCTGGAGCTTCTGAAGAAGATTAGGAGCAATACTAGAATACTAGTGGCACTGGGCGACTGCGCTGTAAACGGTAATGTGACTGCTTTAAGAAACTCTTTGAAAAACAGTGACGAAGAGGTTTTGAGGAAAGCATACGTAGATAACGCGACGGTAAAGCCTAATATTCCCTCACAAGTCCCCAAGCTTTTAAAGAAGGCGCTTGCCCTGAACGAGGTTGTTAAGGTTGACTTCTATGTTCCAGGTTGCCCACCTCCTGCAGACCTGATAAACTATGTTTTAAACGAGCTTTTAGATGGAAGAACCCCAGTTATGGAGGGCAAGTTCAAGTATGGTTAGGAGGATGCCTTGAAAAATGGGTAGGGAGATAGTGATTAACCCCGTAACAAGAATAGAGGGTCATGCGAAAATAACTATCCATCTCGACGACAAGAATTCAGTTAAAGAAGCACGTTTCCACGTTACCGATTTCAGAGGCTTCGAAAAATTCTGCGAGGGCAGACCGTTCTACGAGATGCCCGGCATAACGTCAAGAATATGCGGCATATGCCCGGTGAGCCATCTCCTCGCCTCCGTGAAAGCATGCGACGAGCTTGTTGCGGTAAAAGTGCCTGAGGCAACGGTTCTGCTGCGCAGGCTTATGCACATGGGGCAGATAATACAGTCCCACGCGTTAAGCTTCTTCTACCTTTCCTCTCCCGACTTCCTGCTGGGAATGGATTCAGAGCCCTCCAAGAGAAATATCCTCGGGCTGGCTGAGAAATATCCTGAAGTAGCTAAGCAAGGAGTATGGCTGAGGAAATTCGGCCAAAACATTATTGAAAGCCTATCAGGGAAGAGGATTCATTCAAGCGACTGGATTGTTCCAGGAGGAGTTAAAACACCTTTCTCAAAGGAGAAGGCTGACAGGATACTTGCAGATGTTCCTAAGGCTGTTGAAACCGCTTTAAACGCTGTCTCAATATTTAGGAAAACCCTGGATAGTTTCAAGAACGATGCTGAGAGCTTCGGAGACTTTCCAACCTACTACATGGGGCTTGTAACAAAGGATGGTGGGCTTGAACACTACGATGGTAATATAAGAATAATGAGTCCAGACGGAAAAATAATCGCGGACCAGCTTGACCCATCTAAATACTTCGAATACATCGGAGAGGCTGTTGAAGACTGGTCCTACATGAAGTTCCCCTACTATAAGCCTGCCGGATACCCTGACGGTGTTTACAGGGTTGGCCCATTAGCCCGGCTGAATATTTCTTCACGTTGCGGAACAAGGCTTGCAGACGATCTGCTTAAGGAGTTCAGGAAGCTTGGGAGAAACGGGGTGGTTCAAAACACATTCCTGTATCATTATGCGCGTTTAATAGAAATAGTGTTCTGTGTCGAGAGGGTGAAGGAGATGCTTGAAGACCCTGCGGTTTTAAACACGGATGTACAGGCGAAAGCTTCTTTGAACAGGAGGGAGGGTGTTGGAGTCATAGAGGCTCCCAGAGGAACATTGTTCCATCATTACAGGGTTGACGAGCAGGGTAGGATAAATTGGGTGAACCTAGTGGTGGCGACAGTAAACAATAATCTTGCTTTCAACAAGGCTGTGACACAGGTTGCTAAGAAATATGTTGACGGTAGAAGGCTTAGCGAAGGAATGTTGAACAGGGTTGAGGCTGTTGTACGTGCTTTAGACCCTTGCCTCAGTTGCGCTACACATGCTATTGGAGAAATGCCTCTCGTAATCCAGCTTTACGATTTTGAAAACAAGCTTCTGGACGAGGTTGCGCGTGGTTAATTGCTTTTAAATATTTAACTTGGGTCTAAAAGGTCTTTCACGGTATTTTCCGTCTGTTAACTAACTTCCAAAAGACTTATATATTAATCTGTAGGATTCTATTAACGACATAGATTTGTCAATTAAAAAAGAGGATGAGGAATCGTTCAAGCACGCGGCCAAAGTGTTCAAAGCCTTGGCCGACCCCACCCGGCTTAGAATCCTCTCAATAATAGAAAGCGAAAGCATGATGATAACAGGAATAGTGGAAAAATTCAACCTCTCCCAGCCCACGGTATCCTACCACATTAGGATACTTGAAAACGCCGGTCTGGTTAAGACTGTTAAAAAGGGAAGGGAAGTATACTGCTCACTGGTTAAAAAAGGCGTTTTGAAGAAAGCACTCGACTTCTCAAAATGGGTTAAAGGCGTAGAGTAAAAAACTGGCGTCAGACCAGCCGCGTCCCAAACCTAGTCCCAATTAGAAACATTTTATTTCAAGCAGGGCTTGATAAAACAGGGTTAGAACAGGCTTGAAGATAATACCGTTATGCTCTGATTCGATGGGTGTTAGAAGCATGGCTACGCTTGTTGAAACAAGCGACGTAAAGCTAATCATAGACCCCGCTGCTGCAGTCGCACCCTTAAGACACGGGCTTCCACCCCATCCAAAGGAGCTTAACCTACTTGAGGAATATTGGAGGAGAATAGCCTCGGCAGCTGAGGAATGTGAGCTGGTTGCGGTAACCCACTACCATTACGACCATCATAGTTCAACCAGGTTTCTGGATGAGGTCTACAAGGGTAGGATAGTCATGGTTAAGGATCCTGAGAACCTGATAAACTTCAGCCAGAAGAATAGGGCTAAAATATTCTTGGAGAAAATAAAGCAGATTGCTACTCAAGTTATTACTGCAGACGGGAGGGAGCATGTTTTCGGCGGAACGAGGATTGTCTTCTCCCATCCTGTTCCTCATGGCTCGGACAACCATCTAGGCTACGTTTTAGAAGTCTTTGTTAAGGATTCATCCGACAGTTTCCTATTCACAAGCGATGTGCAGGGATTCCCACTCGAATATCAAGCTAAAATCGTTCTGGAGAAAAAGCCGAAAACAATTTTCGTCGATGGACCATCTACATACATGCTGGGCCTAAACTATACTGTAGAGGAGCTTGAAGCAAGCCTTAGAAACATGGGTAGAATCATTAGAGAAGCCCACCCCTCAAAAATAATCCTTGACCACCATCTCTTAAGAGACCTTGAATGGAGAAAACATTTTAAAAAACTGCTTGAAGAAGCTGAGAAGCTTAATGTAATCGTGGAGACTGCTGCAGAATATTTGAACACGAAGATTAATCAGCTTGAAGCCTTAAGAAGCTCCTTGCACGGAATGAAAGGTTTTTAATTGAAGCGAGAAATCCTTATAAGGAGGAGGTGACCCTATTTTTATTTCGATTAAAATGTCAGAGGAATCTGTTCCTAAAAAAAGCTCTGGAAAAATGATGTATATCTTGATCGCGGTGATTGTTGTGGCTGTCGTCGTCGTAGCTGCGTACATGATGATGCCGAAAGCACCGCAAGCCCAAGTATCAGTAACTGACATAACGCTCGGTACAGATTTAGCTAGAGTAAACGAGGCTTTCGATGTTACAGTCACTGTTTCAAACACGGGTTCTGCTGAGGCCGATTACACTCTAGAGTTAAAGGTTAACGGTCAAGTGAGGGAAACCAAGACGCTAAAAATGGCAGCGGGCAATGTTACTGACGTAACATTCACCTTAACTCAATCCGCTCCAGGCACATACACGATATCCGCTGGAGACTTAAGCAAGTCCATAAGGGTGATTAATCCCATTTTCGCCGACATTAGGTTTAGGCGGGCAATTGTCTCCGCTTTCGACTACAAGACATATATCGCAGAGATATTGAAGTATGGTGGTATAGTGCCAAACGGACCTATTCCGAAAGGAATGTTCGGCTACAGCGAAATCCTTCCACCAAAATACGATTATAGCTTGGATAGGGCAAGGGCACTGCTTTCGGAAGTTCTCTCCGAATACGGGTTCAGCACGAGCAACCCGCTTAAAATAACCTTCTACTACAACGAGGGTAACACCGTCAGGGAGAAAGCCTGCCTCCTACTGGCTTCAGCACTCCAAAACCTGAATGTGGGCATTGAGGCGAATGCGCAGGCCCTAGCCTGGCCACAATACTTGGCAGCGGTGAGGGCAAAGGCGCTTCCGGTGTTCTTCCTCGGCTGGGCGCCGGACTTCGTGGACCCAGATGACTATCTAGTGCCCTTCCTACACAGTGAGAGGGGAACCTTTCCGTTGAGAACTTCCTACGCGAATCCTGAGGTAGATGAACTTATTGACCTTCAGTCAACCATATTGGACCCGGCTGAAAGAGCAAGAGTAATACAGGAGATTTCTATGATGTCATACAACGATGTGCCCTATCTTTGGGAGGCTCAGGTTGAGGGAATACATTTTGAAAGAACATGGATCCAAGGCTGGTTCTACAATCCTGCTTTCCCAGGCTTCTATTACGCAACGATATCTAAGGCTCCTGGTGCAAGCAACCCTGATCAAATAATAGTTGAAAGCATAGGTGAGCCTGATTACCTTGACCCTGCTGTAGACTATGAGACTGCCGGAGGAGAGGTTATTCAAAACGTGTTTGAAACATTGTTCTATTACGATGGAAGCGACAGCTCAAAAGTTATTCCTTGGCTGGCTGAAAGCTACGAGGTTTCGCCCGCCGGCACCTCATACACGATACACCTAAGGAGAGGAATAAAGTTTCACGATGGAACACCGTTTAACGCTACTGCAGTCAAATACTCGATTGAAAGAGCCATAATAATCGCTGACCCAGATGGACCTGCATGGATGCTCGACGTTATAAAGGGTGCTGGAGACTTGATGTATAATAAGATATGGAAGGGTACAGCCACCTGGGATGATGTTGAAGCTTGGAGGGCCCAGAACCCGATAGAGATAGTTGACGACTACACCGTGAAGATTAACTTGGAGAGGCCGTACGCACCATTCCCAACAGTACTAGCCTATGCAGTCTGCTCTATAGTTTCACCATCCTACGTCGAAGCTCATGGAGGCGTGGAGATAGGCACGCATAACGAGTGGATTGACCGTAATGCTGCAGCCGGAACTGGCCCATACATTTTCGAATCTTGGGAAGCCGGTACAATCATACTTAGACGTAACCCTGACTACTGGGGTGGGCCGAAGACAGGTGAGGCAAGTGGCGGCCCAACGAACTATGTGCTCGGCAGAATACAGCCGAAGATTGAGCGAGTTATTCTGAAAACAATTCCGGACGCTAACACTAGGCTGACCGATCTTCTTTCCGGTAACTGCGACTTTGCAGCCATAAGCAGAGACCATTGGGAGCAGCTGATCGACTTCGACCACTGGGCTTCAACGCATGAAGTGATAGGAATTAACCCCGATATCAGGGCGATAGGTCCATTGCCAACCTTCGACCTAGACTTCCTGGGAATAAACTTCAGGTATTAGACATCTGGCACATATTTCCCACTTTTTTTTCCCCTACCAATCCTTATTTAGGTAAGTGTCACTCCTTTAGGAAAAACATATATCTTAGAGTACTATCCGTCCTGAGGCAATGGTGACTGCTTAGTGAAGCTATACGAGTATGTTATCAGGAGGCTGGCGTTATTAATATTCGTCTTACTCGGCGTGACCCTGCTCACATTCATTCTCTCGAGAGTCTTACTAGATCCTTTGGCTGCATACGTTACTGAGAGAACTAACCCTAGGATGATACCTGCGATAAAAAGGATGCATGGTTTTGACAGGCCATACTGGGAGCAATACTTCTTCTACTTAAGGGATCTTTTCACTCTAGACCTAGGATGGTCTAAGGTTGGGCACATGAATATGGTGGATGCTATTGCTAGTCATTTCCCTGCTACTGCTGAGCTAACCATACTCGCAATAATCATAACGCTGATCGTTGGAATCCCCTTGGGAATCGTGAGCGCGCTTAAAAACAACCAGCTGGCTGACCATGCTTCAAGAATATTCTCGCTGATAGGTATTTCTATCCCTGTCTTCTGGCTGGGATTAAGCCTCCAATACTTCTTCACATACTGGATTAAAACGGCTTACGGTCTTCCCGCCTTGCCGAGCACCGGCAGGTATGACCCTGTGCTAGCTGTCAACACAGGGTTCAAAAAGATCACCGGCTTCATGGTTCTGGATTCACTTATTCAGGGTAACCTGATCATGACTGGAGACGCTTTAGCACACCTAATACTTCCAGCGATAACTTTGGCTTTCCTTAATATAGGCGTGATAACTAGGCTAACTAGGTCCTCGATGCTTGAGGTTCTTAGGCAGGATTACATAACGATGGCCAAGTCCTACGGTCTACCCCAAAGACTTGTAATATACAAGTATGCTCTTAAGAACGCGCTGATACCTGTGGTTTCAGTAACCGGGTTAATGTTCGGAGGGCTGCTCGGAGGAGCGATAATGACGGAATCCATATTTGCGTTTCCAGGCATGGGCTGGCTTAGCTACAGGGCGATAGTCTACAATGATTCTAACACTGTGTTGGCATATGTTGTGGTTGCCTCAATAATATACGTAGTTGTAAACTTGGTGATAGATATTGTTTACGCGTGGCTTGACCCTCGTATAAAGTATTGAGAGGTGTTGAAAATGATGGAGAAAAGTGGAAGCAGGGTGCGTGAGCTTAAGATTAAAGAGTTGAAGTACACGCTACACTTGTTTTTCAGCAACAGGCTCGTCGTCATAGGTACAGCAATTGTCTTATTCTATGTTTTCCTAGCAGTCTTCGGACACTTAATGGTGGATGTTAAAGAACCCTATAATCTTGATCTGAAAAACGCGCTTAAGCCACCTAGCTCTGAACACTGGTTTGGCACAGACGACCTTGGCAGAGACATATTTAGGCTCGTCATTCTTGGTGCCGCCTATGACATGGCTGTTTCTGTTTTCGTGGTCGCTGTCTCAATAACGATAGGCACAGTCTTAGGTTCAGCCTCAGCCTATTTAGGCGGGAAATTTGACGAGGTCTTCATGAGGATCGTAGACATACTTTTTGCCTTCCCCGGTTTACTGCTCGCGATGGCGATTCAGATGATCCTTGGAAAATCATTGTTCAACCTCGCCCTAGCTCTAATCTTGGTATGGTGGGCTAGCTACGCTAGGATTATGAGGGGGCAGGTTCTTGCTGAGAAGGAGAAGATTTACGTTAGGGCTGCTAAATCACTCGGATTGCCTGGGTATCGGACGCTTTTTAGACACATATTGCCTAACGCAATCTATCCATTACTTGTTTCCGCAACCATGGATATTGGTGGCGTAATGCTTTCAGCAGCCGGCTTAAGCTTTATAGGGCTCGGCCCCACACCGTTTGAGCCTGAATGGGGGTCTCTCGTAAACAGGGGACGCAATTTTCTCTTCGTCGCCCCCTGGTTAATGTTTTTCCCGGGACTCATGATACTGCTTGCCAGCTTGGGTTTCAACCTTGTCGGCGACGGTCTAAGAGATGTTCTGGATCCGCGGCTAAGGAGGTAGATTATGGTTGAGTAATGTTCTAGAGATCGAGGATTTGAAGGTTGAGTTCCACACGTATAGGGGGATTGTTAAAGCACTTAACGGAGTAAGCCTCACGGTTGAAAAGGGTGAGGTACTAGGGTTGGCTGGTGAAACGGGGAGCGGAAAGTCTGTGACTGGCTTAGCCATACAGAGGCTTCTCCCGGGTAATGCTGTTATAGCAGGGGGAAAAATCATGTTCGACGGGAAGGATCTGCTGAAGCTTAAGGAGGAGGAGATGAATAAGATACGTGGAAAAGAAGTAACAGCGGTTTTTCAAGATCCGCATACTTATTTGAACCCTGTCTTCAGGATGCGGGATCAATTTAGGGACATCCTTCTTATTAATGACAGGGAGATTGCTTCCATTAAAGATAAGCGTGAAAGAGAAAAAGCAGTAGACGATAGAATTATCCAGATGCTTACGGAGGTTCAGATGCCTGCTCCTGAACGCGTTGCTAAAATGTTTCCTCACGAGCTCAGTGGAGGTATGAAGCAGAGAATGATGCTTGCAATGGCTTTCTCCCTCAGGCCTAAGCTGATAATAGCTGACGAGCCAACTACCGCGCTCGACGTCACGATCCAAGCCCAGGTTCTCGAGCTTATGAAGAGCCTTCAAAGAAAATACGATACATCAGTAATATTAATAACGCATGACCTTGGAGTTATAGCTGAAACATGCAGAAAGATAGCTGTGATGTATGCAGGCAGGGTTATTGAAATGGGTAATATTGACTCCGTCTACAGTAAGCCTCTCCACCCGTATACTCAAGGGCTTATGCGTGCGCTTCCAAGGGCTGACAAAGATTTAAAGGTTGAGGGTATCGGGGGTTCAGTGCCGGATCTAGTGGAGTTGCCTCCCGGCTGTCCCTTCCATCCACGTTGCCCTCGTGCGATGGAGGTCTGTAGGAAAGTGAATCCTAAGACATTGCATATTGACGGTAGGGTTGTAGAGTGTCATCTATATGATGAAGAAATTGAAGGGAGGGTTGCATGATGGAAGCTGTCTCCGTATCAGGGCCTGAGAAGACTGAAACAGAGGGCAATATTCTTGTTAGGGTTGAAGGGCTTAGGAAATGGTTCCCGATACTTGGCGGGGTTCTTCAGAGAACCATAGGATACGTTTATGCTGTTGAAGACGCTACTTTCAACATTAAGAGTGCTGAAACCTTTGCACTCGTAGGTGAGAGCGGAAGCGGTAAGACTACTGTGGGACTGATGCTGGCTAAGCTGGAGCCTCCTACTGCAGGGAAAATCTTCTTCAGAGCAAAGGATGTGAGTAAGCTCTCCTCTAGTGAGACGAAATGGTACCGTAAAAAGGTTCAAATGGTTTTCCAAGACCCTTATGCTTCACTCAACCCGCGGATGCTGATTAAAGACACGATTCTAGAGGTAATGAAGGTGCATAAGATCGGTGGAAGCAATAATTACGATAGGGCTGTGGAGCTGATGACTCGCGTAGGCCTCAGTGAGGAACATCTCTACAGGTATCCTCATGAGCTCAGCGGAGGACAGAGGCAGAGAGCTGTACTGGCTAGAGCACTATGCGTTGAGCCTGAGTTCATCATACTGGATGAGCCAACTGCATCACTAGATGTTTCTGTTCAAGCTCAGGTTCTCGACCTTTTGAAGTCGTTGCAGAACGAGTTCCACTACACGTATCTTCTGATAACTCATAACCTAGCTGTTGTCCGCTACATTAGCGATAGGACTGTCGTAATGTACCGGGGGATGTGGGTCGAGTCCTCTCCAACCCGAGAACTGTTTGGAAGGGCTGAACACCCATATACTCAGGCTCTCTTAGCAAGTGTTCCAATACCTGAGCCTCGTTCAACAGCTCGCGAGCTGTTGAGAGGCGAGCCTCCGAACCCGACTGAACGAGTGAAAGCATGCCCCTTCACCGACAGATGTCCATATGTGATGCCAATATGCAGCGAGAAGATTCCTCCCGTAACGCAGATTAATGAGTCTCACCAGGTGAGATGTTGGCTGACCGTGAAAAAATAGATTTTAAAGACTATGTGGCCCTAATCCTCGCCTTCCTCCAAACAATATTCCTTCCGTTGATAGTTTTCATGATTGTAGTGATAATTATTGTCTTGCTACTGTCTTTCATAAAGCCGGTTGAGGAAATAATTCTTCTTAGCTTCTTTCAAACCTGTCAGAAGATTGCATAGGAATAGGGGGCAAGAATAACTTTATATTCAGCCTTGCTCCAACTACTTAAATTCAGCTTGATAGAGGTTAAGGGTGTAAAGATATCTTGGCTGGGGCACGCCGGCTTCAGAATAGTCGGCGAGGGTAAAACAATCTACATAGATCCTTTCAAGATTAAAGGTGGCCCAACTGCAGACATAATCCTTATCACACATAACCATTTTGACCATCTGAGTGTCGACGATATTAAGAAGGTTTCTTCACCCCAAACTCTTGTAATCGGCTCAAAGGAGTGTGAGGCGAAATTCAGGCTGTTAGGCTTAGAGTATAAGATAGTTAAGCCCGGCATGGATGTGGATGTTTCTGGCGTTAAGGTTGAGGCTGTCCCATCCTACAACGTGGATAAATCTTATCACCCTAAGGTGGACGGCAAGGTTGGGTACGTGGTCACCATAGGCGGCGTGAAAATATATCATGCTGGGGATACTGACAGGATACCTGAGATGGCTAGCATTAAGCCTGATGTCTCCTTTCTTCCCATAGGCGGGACATACACTATGGATGCTGAGGAGGCTGCTCAAGCTGCTAGAGACATAGGTGTTGGAACATTCATACCCATGCACTACGGTGCCATCATTGGCGGTAATAGCGATGCTGAGAGGTTTAGAAGCATTCTAGGCGAGAACGCTGTCATACTCGAGCCTGAGGAATAACTAAAACCTGCTGTTATCAGCGTTTTTAGAATCTAGGACTCTTTTTTACCATAAACGTGTCTTAGGCTCATCAACATGATGATTATCGTGAACACTGCTATGACTATGCCTAGTAGAATAAGCATAGGAGAGTATTCGCCGAAGCCCACTGCTAGGGGGAAGGGACCTATGAAGACTATGAAAGCGCTACTTCCAGAAACTTTCGCCTCGAGAAGAAGGGCTGAGAAAAGTATTGTGAAGCCGGTGAGAATAAGCATCAAGCCTGTTAAAAACAGGGCTCTAAACCTATTCAAAACTGGTCAAACCGTAGAAAAATATTGTTAAAGCGACCAGGATGATGGTGAGGATGATTGCGAGCGTTAAAAGAGTCTTAGCCGTCTTAGGGTCTGAGGCTAGGATTATCGGCATAGGGCCTATCATCACCACTGCCCCACTATGCTTCTCCGCTTCAGTCTTCTCCTTAGTTGATTTTAGGAGCTCTAGGATAAAGGCTATGGTAACCAGTGTGAAGCCTGCTGCAACAAGTAAGATTCCGGCTATTACTAGGATGGGAAGCATTTGGCTACTCTATAGGTATCTCTTCGCCCTTCTTCTCCTTCTTTACCCTGTTCAGAGTTACTTCGAGAATACCGTTCCTGTAGCTTGCCTTAGCGCTCTTGGGGTCAACTTCTTCAGGTAGCTCAACATCCTTACTGTACTTTCTCCTCTCCGACTCCGCACGTATTGAAAGCGTTTTACCCACCACGTTAAGCTTAATATCCTGCTTGTCAACCCCTGGCACCTCAGCTATCACCTTTACCTGATCCTCCTCAGTTATAACGTCGACCAAGGGTTCAGCAGCCTCCTTAACCTCAAGCGGCTTTACAGGAGACACTTTACGCTTAACGTTTCCGAATTCTCTTACAACAGGCTTTCCATCAGGACCTATTCTCACAGAATACCCGTATATGAAGGGGCCGTATTCTTTTCTAACGCTTCCGTCAGGCAGTTTCTCCTCCTTAACCAGGTCCTTGGGGAACTTTCCCTCAAGGTCTTTGAAGAAGTCGAAGAAATCCTCTTCGAATGGTGCTGCACTGAAGGCTCGCCGCATCATCCTCCTTAAATCCTTCTCAACCCTGTCGACCCATTCTTCAAACCAGTCTTCCGACATTATTACCACCTCCATATGAGTCTCCAGCTGGAAAAATATTAAGTTTTCCCCAAAGTTTTTCCAGGATGGTTAAGACAGATTCACAAGGTTTTCCCATGTGAAAGCAATCGGTTAAACTGTATTGAAGCCTGTTTAAAAGACTTTTATTCATCCTCAGCGAAGCACTCCTAACATTGTCAGGGGAATGGATTGTTAAAGCATTGGAGGATCTGACTAACTCCTTCGGCCCAGCAGGCTACGAGAGAGAGGTTTTGTCAAAGGTCAGAGAATACATGAAGCAGTACGCGGATGAGACAATATCGGATAAGCTTGGCTCCCTCGCGTTCGTGAAGAAAGGAGGCTCAGATAGGCCGCGTGTCCTTCTAGCTGGTCACGTTGACGAAGTTGGGTTCGTCGTCTCAGGGATAAATGAGCAGGGGTTCCTAACATTCGCCCCCCTTGGAGGATGGTTCGACCAGGTTCTGCTTTCGACCAGAGTCATCGTGAGAACCCAGAAGGGTGATTTAAACGGGGTTATTGCTGCGAAGCCGCCGCACCTAATACCTCCGGAGGAGGCTAATAAGGTGATAACCAAGGACAACATGTTCATAGACATAGGTGCTTCATCAAGCGAGGAGGCTAAAAACATGGGTGTTAGAGTAGGAGACCCTGTGGTGCCATGCTCAAGTTTCACTCTTATGAAGGATGGTGAGGTTGCCATGGGCAAGGCTTTCGACGACCGGGTTGGTGCAGCAATAGCAATGGAGACTGTTAGAAGGCTGAAGACCGAGGGGATTAATCATCCGAACACTGTCTATGGCTCAGCCACAGTGATGGAGGAGGTTGGCCTCAGAGGGGCTACAACGATCGCCAGCCTCGTTGATCCTGATGTGGCGCTCGTGCTCGAGGTTGATATTGCTGGAGACGTGCCGGGAATACCTGCGGGGCAGGCTCAAGCTAAGATAGGGAAGGGGCCGTGCATAATCGCTATGGACGCCACTATGATACCCAATCAGGCTTTGAAAGACCTTGCGATAAGAGTTGCAGAGGAGAACAATATTCCATACCAGCTTTCGCTAGTGGCCAAGGGTGGGACGGACGCAGGGCGGATTCATATTCACAAGATTGGCTGCCCAAGCCTAGTGATAGGTGTTCCTACGAGACACATACACTCGGCAGCGTCAATACTGAGTCTCAGCGACGTGAGGAACTCTGTTAAACTCGTCATTGAGCTTATTAAAAGACTTGACGCTGAAACAGTTAGAAAACTAACGGAATGGTAGTGGGCTGAGAAAATTTTAAGCCGTATGAACTGTCTTGAAACCGAGGATTAGAGCAGTTGTCTTCGACTTCGACGGAACATTAGCGGATACTGTGGGTCTTCTCTCCGAGGCATGGGCTAGGGCTGCAAGCCTACTTAACATACGTATTACTCCGAACGAGGTTGAGAACTATGTCGGGCTCGCCGGCCCAGAGATATCTCTTAAAATAACTAAGGGGGACGAGGCTAAGGCTGCTGAACTCAGGAGGCTTAAAGACGAAATATATGAATCAGAGTACGTTAGCAGGATGAGGTTTTTCGAGGGCGTGGAATTCTCATTAAGAATACTCAGGGAGAAGGGTCTTAAGATAGCGGTTGCAAGCTCCCAGACTACGAGGAGGCTTAAGAAATACCTCTCTCTTCTCGGTATTTTAAAAATGGTGGATGTGCTCGTAGGCTCAGACGCTGTGGCCAGAAGAAAACCGGCGCCAGACGTTTTCCTGAAGGCGGCTGAACTCTTGAAGGTTAAGCCCGAGGAGTGTTTCGCGGTTGGAGACACTTGTTTCGACTGCGAGTCGGCTAAGAGCGCGGGGATGCGATTCATACTTGTTTCAAGGAGGAGCACCAGCTGTGAGGACGCAGATTTCACGGTGAAGAGCCTGCATGAAGCGACTTCGATAATATTGGGCTCGTGCAACTCGAATTGAATTCACCAGGATTCAACTATGAGACCTGAAACTCTTTCCAAGCGATGTTTCCAAGCTCCTCAAGTCAAAAAGTTTTAAATTTGGTTCCCTTACCTTTTTCCTGAAGCTTTTAGCGAATATTGCGAAATACTCTTCTCTTCCTCCTTTGTTCCATTTTACATATGTTGCTTTCTCTTTTAACTCTTCTAAGATTTTTTCAGCATCAACATCATCCTGCCATTTACACTCTATGAAAATTATCTTATTCGTTTTCCCGTTTAATGCTATCACGTCTATCTCTTTATCTTTATACCACCACTTTCGCGTTTCATTATATGGAACGTCGATTGGAACAGCCTTGTTTTTAACAAGCTCGAAAACCAGTTGTTCAAACATCAATCCGTAATAGGAATTGATTTGCGAATTAATTTTTGAAAATACCTCGTCAACCAGACCTATTTCTAGGTCTGTCAGATTAGGATAAACGAATCTGAACCAGAAATTGAAAAACGGGTCACTGATAAGATAAATACCTCGTTTTCTTTGGCCTAGTGGTAAAACGAAATTTATCAATCGGGTTTCTTCTAAAACAGAAAGGTATTTCGAAAGGTTTCCTTTTTCTATCCCCGTTGCCGAAGACAATTCGCCCTGCGTGTTATAGCCGAGTGAAAGATATTTTAAAATGAGCATATAGGTTTTTGGTTCTCTGAATTCTTCTTTTAGCAAAAACCTCGGTTCGCTGTAAAGGATCTCGCCCTTCGTCAAGATTTTTTTCTTCACGTTTTGTTCTACTGTAAGGCTTGAATCTATTTGAGCTAAATAGAAAGGCGTTCCACCGAATATGAAATATATTTTTGCAACTTCTTCTATAGGGAATTTTTTAAACATGTTTCGTATATTCTTAAAATTGAAAGGCTCGACATTCCACTCCCCCGTTCTCCTTCCATATAGAGGGCTCTTGTAACCTAGGACCTCCGTTTCCATCATTCCTATGCTTGAACCACATAAAAGTAGAAATATCCTTCTTCCCTTTAACAACTCGTCCCAGATTTTCTGAAATGTAGAAACTATTCCTCGTTGCAGTTCTATCAAATATGGAAACTCGTCTAAGACAACTATTACTTTTTCATCTCTAATCTCATCAACTAAATACTTGAATAAATCGAAGAAAGAATTGGTATCAAGTTTTAAAAAATATTCTTTTCCGGTTAACTCGCAGATTTTTCTTTTTACCTCATTTACGTTTTCTTGCAGACTATCCCGGGTGCACAAGATGTAGACTGCCTTTTTATTTTCTATGAATTTTTTAATTAGCTCCGTCTTACCTATTCTTCTTCTCCCGTAGAGAATGATGAATTGTGCAGTATTCTTAAAATATGATTTTTCAAGAAAATCTAACTCGCTTTCCCTATCTACGAATCGTTGTATCATAAGTATGATACTTTGCTTACAACTATATAAATCTAACTCAATGGGCCAGAAAAAGCAAATCCATTACGAAAAACAGTTTAGTGCGCTAGGAGCACCTGCTGTGAGAGCGCGGATTTTACGGTAAAAAGCCTGGATGAAGCGACTTTGATAATATAGGCTCATGAGGCTCGAGTTGAATTCACCATGATTCAACTATGAGGCCTGAAACCCTTTCAAAGTGGTCCTTATCAGCTGTTACTACGGGCTCGTTATGAGTTAGGGCTAGGCTCGCTATGATGGCGTCCAGATCGCCGATCGGC
>Ga0078972_1001564_pt1 | contig 84691 bp, 83 predicted proteins | sample YelNatPaOPGAMG01_FD_67568 | JGI IMG/M metagenome (GOLD analysis project Ga0078972, IMG submission 67568) | Hot spring thermophilic microbial communities from Obsidian Pool, Yellowstone National Park, USA - OP-RAMG-01 (SPADES assembly) (version 2) | ecosystem: Environmental > Aquatic > Thermal...
GCCCTCTATCACCACTCGGACTTCATAGCCCTTGCTCCTCATGTCCAGGGCGTTGAGGAGCACGTGGACAAAGCACATGGACTCCCCGTTGAAAGCGAATAGAGCGATCTTCTTCATTTGGCACTCTTCCCCCCAATTCTCTTGATTCCTCCGACCAGCTGAAATCCGAAGTGGGAACACGCTATCAAGTTGACGATCCTGTCACTCCCCTCCGGTGGGTCGACTTTGTAAGAAGAAATTGTTTCCTTCGCGGAGTGTACATTCCATCGAGTGGGTGTCAAGGGGAACCACAGGGCCGCATAGGAGGTTAGATTGGGCCGTCGGGACAGTCCTCCAAAGGATCTCTGATAGTCCCTTCGCACTTTTTGTCGCTCGGGCAGATGAGAAGTGAGGCGAAATAGCACGACGGCACTATCCTTTCATGGGATTCGACTCAGGGTTCAATTGGCCCTGCAATTTGGTGGTGTCCATTGAAAGCTTTTGATCCTTTTCGCAACGCACACTGAAAGTTCGTGGCAGACTAGCTTTGTGGAATGAATAATCCCTGGCATCTTGATCCCTGATCACTATCGTGAGCTATCTTCCATCACCATTGACTCTGAGGCCGAAACAAATAAAATAGGGATAAGGGGCACGAAGCCCGTCGAAACTTCTGAGCGAAGATAACGACGGCCACGAAGGCTTACATCCCCGAAGGGATATGTCTCGTGGCTTTTGCTTTTTTGGTGAAGCGGTTTGTCTCTGGGCCGATTGGAACTCCCCAAAAGGACTTAGTAGGCGATCTCCGCCAAGGATAAGAGTGCTTGTTAGAAAAGAGGTGCCACGATGTCAACGCTACGTTTCTTTCTCCGAGTTCTCCTGAGTTTCTCCGTCTTGATCGTCCTGGCCACGGCCACTTGGGCCCATGGCGCCGAGATCCGTATCGCTGATAGTAAGGGAGATTGGGGCTATCCCAATCCTTGGAAGCATTATCCCCGCGGGCCCGGGTACGTCCGCATGAGCTGGGTCTTCGAGACCCTGGTATGGAAGGACGAAAACGGCATCGTCCCGGCCCTGGCCAGATCCTGGTATTACGACCGAGACAGGAGAGCTTTCGTCTTCGAGATGGTTGCCGGGGCCAAGTGGCATGATGGAAAGCCCGTGACCCCAGAAGATGTGGCTTTTACCGTGGAGTATTTCAAGAAGCACCCCTATGGTTGGGTGGTCTTGGACTACGTTGAACGAGCCGAGCCCACGGGGCCGAATCAGGTCACATTCTTCCTCAAGAGGCCCTATGCACCTTTCATGGAAGATGTAGGGGGGACAATGCCTATCCTGCCCAAACACATCTGGGAAAAGGTCCCTGATCCCAAGGCCTACGGTGAGCCAGCTGCGTTCGTCGGTTGCGGTCCCTTCGTGTTCAAGGATTTCGATGTGGCCAAGGGGACGTACTTGTATGTGGCCTTCCCCGAGTATTATCTGGGGCGGCCAAAGGTTGAAAGACTCATATATGTCAGGGCCTTGGACCCTCTGGCTGCTCTTCTCTCGGGCCAAGCTCACCTGGCCAACATCGAGCCAGAGATGAGACCCTTGCTCGAAAGTCGCGGCATGACAGTGATAGCGGACAGGGCAGGCTGGGTAAAGAAGCTCATGATCAACCATCGCATGTTTCCTCTGAACGATAGAAGATTTAGAGAGGCCCTGGCCTACGCCATAAGCCAGGAAGAGATAATTGAAAAGGCGCACCGGGGCAGGGGAAGAGCTGCCTCTTATGGTCTTCTCTCCGTGGACCACGACGATTACAACCCAAATACCCCAAGGTACCCCCATGACCCCAGCCGGTCGAGGCAGATCCTGGAGTCCATGGGATTCGAGCTAGGCAAGGACGGCTTCTACTATAAGGATGGCGAAGCGTTGAGGCTGGAGCTTTTGGTTTCACCCATCACAGTGGCAGGTCAGCCCGCTGCCGATCGCGACGGAGAAGTCATCCGCGACCAGCTCGAATCCGTGGGCATCCGGGTGGACCTGAGAAATATGGAGCAAACCACAACAGATGCCAAGGTGAGGAACTGGGACTTTCAGTTAGCGATATCCGGGCACGGAGGGATCATGGGGGACCCCAAGATCCTAAACGAGATGATCTCGGAGGAGTATGCCGCTGGATCAGTGAACAGCGCCCGCTTCCAGGACAACAAGGAACTCCTCAAGCTCCTGGAAACACAGATGCTGGAGATGGACCCGGCCAAACGGAGGGCCATGGTGTATCGCATCCAGGAGATCTTCGCCGAGGAGCTCCCATCCATCTGTCTCTACTACCCCGAGACGCTGGCAGCCTACGACCCCAAGAAAGGGATCCGGTGGTTCTATACCAAAGGTGGGATAAGCAAGGGGATTCCCATTGCCCAAAACAAGCTCTCCCTTATCCGGTGAGGGCGTGAGACACTTTACAATCTCGGGGAAGAATTGCCTATGGGGCGAAAAGCAAAGACCCTGGGAAATGTCGTTAACTTCCTCGTGGCTTTCTCGCTGCTAGTCTACTTGAGCTATGCGCTTCCCCGCCTCATGCCTGGCGATTTCGTGACCGCGATGTTCGCGAGTTCCCATGTGACCCTGAGTGCCCAGCAGGAAGCCGAGGCGAAGGCTTATTTCCAGAGGGAAGAGGGGTTTGGCTTGTATCTTCTTCGAATCGTCAGATTCGATTGGGGGTGGTCGTATGCTCTCTTCCAGCCTGTCCTTTCCTTGATCCTCCAAGCCTTGCCTTGGACCTTGGTCTTGGCCGGGGGAGCCCATGTTCTGGCGAGTGTTTGCGGCTTCGTGATGGGGGTGGAAGCCGCTTGGCGCCGAGGGAGTCGCGTGGACAGAGCACTGGTCGGGGCTATGACCATGTTGGAAGGGGTCCAAGAGATGGCAGTAGGGGTTGCACTTGTGGCCATCTTTGCACTGCATCTGCACTGGTTCCCCACCGGGGGAGCGGAGACGCCATACGCGGAAGTCTCCCTGGAAGCCAGACTAGTGGACATGGCTCACCACTTGGTCCTGCCCATGGCCACTTTGGTGATTTCTTACTTGCCCGGAAATTTCCTCCTTGCCAGGAACTCCATGGTAATGGTCCTAGGTAAGGAGTTCATCCTGACTGCTAGGGCCAAAGGCCTCCCGGAAAAAAGGGTGCGTTATGCCCACGCGGCGAGAAACGCCTTGCTTCCCGTGCTGACCAGGTTTGGTCTACGCTTAGCGTTCATGGTCACTGGGGTGGTAGTTGTGGAGACTATGTTCTCGTACCCTGGCTTGGGCACCTTGCTTTTCAACGCCATACGAAGTCGAGATCTGCCCCTGGTTCAGGGGGTGGTGCTCTTCTCGTCGGCAGTTGTGCTTGTTGTGAACGTTGCTCTCGAGTTTGTTTACACACGCGTGGATCCGAGGACGCGTCATGCACCGTAAAGTCACGGCCACACTGAAAGGGGATAAGTGGTTCATCACAGGGGCTGCAATGGGAGGCCTCATGGCCCTGATTGCCCTCGTTGGCCCCTATTTGGTCCCCTATAACCCTCAGGAGATGTCATTCCAACCGTTTGCGAGACCCTCCTGGGAGCATCCTCTTGGGGTGAATGACGGGGGCCAGGACATTCTCTCTGAACTGGTGCATGGAGTGCGAAACTCCCTTAGCTTTGGTGCCATGGTGGGTGGGCTTGCCCTGATCCTGGCAGTGGGCGTGGGTCTCGTAGCTTCCTGGTACGATGGTGTCGTGGGCAAGCTCCTCATGAGCTGTGCGGATATCTTCATGGCCATTCCCTCGGTGATGATTCTGATTCTGGTGGCAGCCCTTTTCCAGCCCTCTGCCACGGTCTTGGCTCTTGTCTTGGCTGGGCTGAGCTGGCCCACCACGGCCAAGGCAGTGAGGGCCCAGGCCTTAGTCCTCAGAGACGCCCTCCACGTTCGGGCGGCCGTGCAGATGGGCGGTTCGGCTTGGTACATAATGACCCGTCACCTGGTTCCCGAGACGTTTCCCCTGTATCTAGTGGGTTTCGTGGCCAAGGCCAGGATGGCGGTATTCACAGAGGCCTCCTTGGGCTTTCTTGGGCTCTTCGATCCAGAGAGGAAGTCCCTGGGAGAAATGATCCACTATGCGTTGAGATATTACTACATGGATACCTGGTGGAACTGGCTGTTTCCTGCGGTATTGTGTTTATCGGTTTCCATAATGGCGGCGGGGTTCATGGCCATCAGTCTGGAAAGGGTCTTGGATCCGAGATTGAGATCGCTATGGGGTTGAGCATAAAAGGCCTCACTGTCAGTTTCCTGATCAAAGACCACCTTCTCCGCGCTGTGGACGGGGTGAATCTCGATGTACCACCTGGATCTTGTGTGGCGCTGGTAGGGGAGTCGGGGTCCGGGAAGACGACCATTGGACTTGCCTGCATGGGTCTCCTTCCCAAGAACGCCATCGTGGAGGGCACGATCGAATTAGATGGAACACCTTTAGACTACCAGGTCTCGGAGACAGCCAGGAAGATCCGATGGAGGGGGATCTCTATGGTCTTCCAATACGGTGCCGCGAGCCTCAATCCAGTCAAGCCAGTTCTAGACCAAATAGCCGAGCCCGTAGCCGTGACAATGGGCGTGGGCTGGAAGGAAGCGCGAAGAGAGGCAGCTCGGGCCATGGAGGCGATGGGCCTAGGGTCGGATCTTCACGAGAGGTTCCCACACGAGCTCAGCGGCGGTCAGGCGCAGCGCGTGTTGTTGGCCATGGCCACCATTTTGGATCCCCCGGTGATGATCCTGGATGAACCGACAGCCAACCTCGATGTGATGACCAAGGCTTTTGTAGGGCAAGTGCTGAGGCAGGCCAAGGAAATGGGAAAAGCCCTTCTGCTCATAGGCCACGATCTGGACTTCATAGTCGAGTGCGCGGATCGAGTAGCGGTGATCTACCTCGGGCAGATCATGGAATCCCTCCCCGCTGAAAAGCTCCTCACATCACCTCGACATCCCTATACTTGGGCCCTCGTCCGCTCTTACCCATCCATGAAGGCCACAAGGGACCTTGCGGGAATGAAGGGGGATACCCTCCAGCGGGTCGTCCACCAACACGGGCGCGAAGACCCGTCCGCTTACTTACACGCTCACGACCAGGCCGATGGCCTCCCATGTGGCCAATCCCACGCTCCGGAAGAGGGATGTCTCTTCTGGCCCCGCTGTACACAAGCCCTGGCAGCCTGCAGGAAGAAAAACGTGGAGCTCACAATGGAGGGGCCCTTTGGGGTCAGGTGTCTTCGAGGTGGGGTTATAGACCTATTACTCCTGAAGAAGGTCTCCAAAAGCTACGGGCGGATCCAGGCTCTTCGTCCAACGGATCTCGCGATTCGGGCCGGGGAAGTTTTGTGTCTGGTCGGGGAGACGGGTTCGGGCAAAAGCACCCTCGCAATGATAGCGGCTGGGGTCCTGACGCCGGACAGCGGCGTCAGAATATTCGATGGAGAGGACATGGACGAGACCCTGAAGAGGGATAGCATGGTCCTCGCTCGGCAGGTGGGGATTGTGTATCAGGATCCGGCCTCCTCAGTGAGTCACCGATTTACCGTGGAGGAAATAGTCTCAGAGCCCATGAGAATCCGTAAACATCTCTCCAGCTCGGAGATAAAAGGACGAGTGAAGGAGCTGCTCGAGAAAGTCCATTTGCCCTCAGATGAGGGATTCATGGCCCTTTATCCCCACGAGCTGAGCCAGGGAACCATCCAGCGGATCTGTCTCGCAAGGGCTCTTGCCCTAAGGCCCAAGCTCCTTGTGGCTGACGAACCCACAAGCGCGCTGGATCCAAGTGCCCAGGCCAAGGTGATAAGGCTCCTCATGGAGCTCCAGATAGAGGAAGGGCTCACACTTCTCTTTGTCACCCATGACATAGGCCTCGCCAGGAAGATAAGCGATAGGCTCGCCGTCATGTTGGGAGGCAGGATCGTGGAGCTCGGGCCCACGGCAAGAATCTTGGCCCGTCCCCTTCACCCTTACACCCGAATGCTGATCCGAAGGGCCGAAGGTGATGTCCACGAGGGGCCATCGGGCCAGGGACTCGCAAGCCCACAGGGGTGTGCCTTCGCTCCTCGTTGCAGGTGGGCAGACGAGCGCTGCCGCTCGGAGCCGCCCCCCAACCTGCACCTGGAGGATCAGGAGCGCACGGTTCGCTGTTTCAGGTTCACAGAGGAGGGAAGAGAGACTCGAAAATGGCAGAACCCTCTGGGGGTAAGCGACGAATCCAGGGATGAGTCATGATCAATTGTCGGGAGCAGCCCGGGGTTCTTGCGAGATGCACGGACCTTCCCATGGGTCTTCAAGGGTCATGGGGGGGTAAGTTGTGAAGGGCACTGCCGGTCGCAAGTTGCCGGTTGTCCTTGGTCCGTAACGACACAATATGGATAACTTACAGCCAAGAGCCCTTTGGCGAACAAGAATCTTTCACGGAGGATGAAGATGAAGAGAAAGTTGAATCTGCTAGTGGCGCTCGCAGCGGTACCACTGTTTCTTCTTGTCACTCATGACGGCTGGGCACAGGGCTGGACTGCCAAGGCGCAAGAGGCCCTGGTCAAGGCCATGGCCGAGATGGCACTTTCACCGGGGGATCCTAGGCTTTTGGCGCTGACAAACGCTGGATTCGGCCAGATAGGTAGCCAGAGCACTGAGGCCTTCTGGGACATAGCGGGGAAGGAAACTGGGTGTAGTCCGGGGGCGCGTTCGCTGCTGCCCGTCCACACATCGGTTCAGGAGCCACTTTGGTGCGCCCTTTACAGGAAGGACACTGGGAAGATGGTATTTTTCAAGTGGACAGGGGATGGATTCGGACAGCAAGTGATCGATGCGAGCCCCGAAAAGATCCTCTCGCCTGAGGGGTGGAAGGCAGCGTCTGCAGGCTTGGTTGGCAAGAATCTCTTCTCCGTGGTGAGTATAAGCCTCACCTGGGCCATAAACCCGCCCTGGACTCTCTTGCTCGCTTCCACATTCCACGACCACCTCTGCCCCGGCCTCAACGCCGGCTACATCTTCGCTGAATACCTGATGGACCGTCTCCCCCTTGGTCCAGGGGAACAGTATGTGACGGTGACAGCACCGGGCAAGTGCCCGGCCGATGCCCTGCAAGTCCTATTCAACACGACCGGGGGAAAGGGGGGAGGTTACGTCATGGCCATAGGGAACGATCTTTTAGCCAATTACTCGAAAGGTGCAGTCCAGCCGTCCATCGTGGCCATGAAGGTTAACCGTAAGTCGGATGCATGTGAAGGGATGGTGCTTGGATTCGACTGGGACAAAGTCATGGCCGACACCGGGATCAGACGGGAACATCTCTTCTCCAAGGAGGGGCCTAGCGATCCTTGGTTTTGGATCTCCAGGGTGAAGGCCTCGGCAGAGCTAGCCAAGATGCCCAGGGAAAGGCTCCTGGGATATGCTGTGGAAATGAAGCGCTTCTCTGGCAAGGCCGGCCTTGCCGATAAGGTGGCAAGCGGCGATCCGTACGCCGTGGTCTGGAATCAATGACGGATGCGTGACAGGAAGCCCCGGCCGGGCCGGTTGCGGCGGCAAGGCCGGGGGCTTCGTCGTCTAACCCTTGGGAAAGGAGAAAGGGAAGATGGGCAAGACACTCTTGGATGGAGCTCGGATCCAACAGGTGATAGATTTTCATGGGCATTCTTGCCCCGGCCTCGCCATAGGCATCCGGGCCGCGGAGATTGGACTGCGAGAGATAGGTCGAGCCTCAACGGACGAAGAGGTGGTGGCAATCGTGGAGACGGACATGTGCGGGGTCGATGCCATCCAGGTGCTAATGGGGTGTACCTTCGGAAAGGGAAATCTGGTCCACTTAGATTATGGGAAAAACGCCTTCAGCTTCTACCGGCGTTCGGATGGCAAGGGGATACGTGTGGTGACAAGACCCCACGTCTTCAATCAGCCAGAAGACGAGATAGTGCGACTGCGCAAGAAGATGGTCCTCGAGGGGCTGACCTCGGAGGAGAAGGAAAGGCTAAGGGCACTCTTGCAGGCCAAAGTCCAGGAGATAATGGATGCGGACCTCGAGGACCTCTTCGAGGTGAGGCCAGCCCCTGGCCCTATTCCGGCCAAGGCGTTGATCCTCGATGGGCTGGTGTGCGATGAGTGTGGAGAGAGGACTATGGAGACGCGCATAAGGAGGTTCATGGGCCAGAACCTCTGTCCTCCCTGCTTCGAGAAGAAGATGCGCGGGTGAGGGGTATTCTTTGAGTAACCCATAAGGAACCATTCGGGCCTATAGGGTTGACAGTCGCAGTGAATTCTGATACAAGACATTTCTCAATGAGGCGGTGGTGAGAGCCGAAGTCCAGCTAGTGACCTGAGACCAGCAGCTCGAGGCGGGTTTGGTTTTTCCGCCTTTTGCGGCAAATTCAAGCGGCGGCGGAGGTAGTCGTGATACAGCTCGATTACACCCTCCTCATCCAGATGGCCAACTTCCTCGTCCTTCTCCTCATCCTCAACAAGTTCCTCTACAAGCCAATCCTGAATCTCCTGGACGAGAGAAGAAGACGTTTGGAGGATTCGGAAAAGCTAGTCTCGGACCTCAAGGAGAAGACCTCCCGCCAATGGGAGCAGTACGAGGCGGAACTGCAGCGGGCCAGGATCTCGGCTTTGGCAGAGAGGGAGAAGCTGAAGGCAGAGGGATCGGAGGCGGAGAGGAAGCTTCTGGAGGAGGCCAGGGAACAGGCCTCCAAGCTCATGCACGAGGCCAGGAGGAGACTCGATGAGGAGTCGCAGAAGGCCAGAGAGGTATTGAAGGCTCAGGCACAGACCTTGGGACTGGAGATGGCGGAGAAGATCCTGGGGAGGCAGTTGAAATGAGGAAGAAGGCAGGGAATTGTCTCTGTTTTGCTGCGATCACCACTTTGGTGCCGACCCTGGCCTTGGCAACAGGAGGGGAGATGGAATTGGAGAGCCCCTTTACCTTGTTGATGAGGCTCGTGAACTTCCTGCTTCTTGCCGCTCTCCTCTATTATTTTCTCAGGAAGCCCATCAAGAATTTCCTGGTCCAGAGGCAACAGGGGGTGAGGGAGGCCCTCGAGGAGGCACAGAGGGCAGCCAAGGAGGCCGAGGCTCGTTACAAGGAGATGGAGAAGAAGCTGGCTCAGGCACACAAGGAGATGGAAGAGCTCAAGAACATGATCATAGAGCAGGGAAAACAGGAGAAGGAGAGGATCCTGGCTAGGGCACATAAGGAAGCCGAGAGAATAATAAAGCAAGCAGAGCTGGCAGCCGAGCAGGAGCTCAAGAAGGCTTACTCCTCCATCAGGCTAGAGGCAGTGGAGATGGCTGCAGCGATCGCAGAGGCCATCCTCAAGGATAAGATAGATTCCAAGGACCACAAGAGGCTCATAGAGCAATATGTGGAGAATGTGGGGAAGATGACCTCATGAGCGGGATCGTCGCGAGAAGGTACGCCAAGGCACTAATTCAGATAGGTCAGGAAGACGGCCTCTACGAGAAGTATGGAGAGGAGCTCAAAAGCGTGAATGACCTCATGGAGGCGAGCGCAGAATTCAAGAGCGTGATGCTCAACCCCATTTACGACAAGGAGCTCAAGAAGAACCTCCTCAGGACCGTGAGTCAGAAGCTCGGTCTGTCGCCTGTGGTGACGAACTTCCTCCTCCTCCTGGTGGACAAAAGGAGAATAGCCCATTTCCCCGCGATTGTGCGCTCCTATGAGGAGCTCGCAGACGAGGTTGCAGGTCGCATAAGGGCCCAGGTCACATCCGCAGTGGTCTTGGACGAGCAGACCCTAAATGTTCTGAGAGCAAAGCTCGAGGCAATGACTGGAAAAAAGGTGATAATGAGCGTTGTGGAAGACAAAGGGCTCATCGGGGGCATAGTTACCAAAATTGGCGACACGATTTACGATGGCAGTGTCCGGACGCAACTTGCGAGCCTGAAAGAAATTCTCATGAAGGGGTGATCCATGGCAGTCCAGATCAAAGCAGAGGAGATAAGCGAGATCATCCGATCACAGATCCGAGAGTACGACAAGAAAATCGAGATGAGCGAAACTGGGGTGGTGCTCTCTGTGGGCGATGGCATTGCCAGGGCCTATGGCCTGGAGAATGTCATGTCCATGGAGCTCGTGGAGTTTCCCAATGGGGTCCTGGGAATGGCCCTGAACCTGGAAGAGGACAATGTGGGGATAGCCATCCTCGGGGACGACAAGGATATCAAGGAGGGGGACCTGGTCAAGAGGACGGGAAGAATAGCGCAGGTGCCCGTCGGGGATGCCGTGATAGGCCGAGTGGTGGATCCCGTTGGGAATCCCCTCGATGGAAAGGGGCCCATAGAGGCCAAGGAGTTCAGGAGGATAGAGATGATAGCCCCCGGGGTCGTGGCCCGTCAGCCCGTCAAAGAGCCCATGTACACGGGTTACAAGGCCGTGGACTCCATGACGCCCATAGGCAGGGGTCAGAGGGAACTCATAATAGGTGACAGGCAAATAGGCAAGACGGCCATGGCCGTGGATGCCATCATCAATCAGAAGGACTCGGGGATAATTTGCATATATGTGGCCATAGGTCAGAAAAAGTCAACCGTTGCCCAGGTGGTGGAGGCCCTGAGGAGACATGGGGCAATGGATTACACGGTTGTAGTCGCAGCTTGTGCGAGCGATCCAGCAACCCTTCAATTCATAGCCCCTTACTCCGGCTGTGCCATGGGCGAATACTACAGGGATTCTGGTCGACACGCCCTCATAGTCTACGATGACCTCTCGAAGCAAGCCCAGGCTTACAGACAAGTCTCCCTTCTTCTCAGGAGGCCACCAGGAAGGGAAGCGTACCCTGGCGACATCTTCTACAACCACTCGAGACTCCTGGAGAGGGCAGCCAAGCTGAACGATGAACTGGGAGGGGGAAGTCTCACAGCTCTTCCCATCATAGAGACACAGCAGGGAGACGTGTCGGCCTACATTCCCACCAATGTCATCTCCATCACTGATGGCCAGATATACCTGGAGCCAGGACTCTTCTTCTCAGGGGTGAGGCCCGCTGTAAACGTGGGACTTTCGGTATCCAGGGTGGGAGGCAGTGCCCAGGTCAAGGCCATGAGGCAAGTGGCCGGGAGCCTGAGATTGGATCTGGCCCAGTACAGGGAACTCGAGGCCTTTGCCCAATTCGGAAGCGAGCTCGACAAAGCAACCCAGGCCCAACTCAACAGGGGAATGAGGCTTGTGGAGATCCTCAAACAGCCCCAGTATCAGCCCATGCCAGCGGAGAAACAGATCCTCATAATCTATGCAGGGACCAGGGGATTCCTCGACAAGTACCCCGTGGAAGCCGTGCAGCGTTACGAGAAGGAGCTCTTCGAGTTCGTGGAGACCAAGTACAGGGATATATTCGAGACCTTGCGGGCCAAGTGGGTCATAGATGACGAACTGGACAAGAGGATCCAGACAGCTCTCAAGGATTTCGACACGGTTTTCCAAGCTCAGGTCTGAGCGGTGGATAGGGCCGAGGGAGAAGAGGAATAATGCCTACTCTCAGAGACATAAGGCGCAAGATAGCTGCCGTCAAGAAAACCCAGCAGATAACGAGGGCCATGAACATGGTGGCCTCGGCCAAGTTGAGGGGGGCCCAGGAGAGGATGAATTCCTTCAGGCCCTATGCGGAGAAATATGCTGAGGTGGGAAGATCGGTGGCCCAGAGGGTGGAGCCAGATGCCCACCCCCTCTTGGTGAGGAGGGAAATCAGAAGGGTCGGCATCCTGCTTCTCACTGCTGACAGGGGACTTTGCGGAAGCTTCAACACGAATCTCATAACAAGGGCTGAGAAGGAAGCCAAGAGCAGGATCGGCAGGGGCCAGGAAGTTTGCTTCTTCCTGGTGGGGAGGAAGGGAAGGGATTTTTTCAGGAGGCAGAAAGCGGATATAAGAAGCGCTTACGTGGACAACAGACGAATCACCTATGACCTCGCGGCGAAGGTGGCTGACGATGTCATAACTGCTTACGTGCAGGAGGAGGTAGACGAGGTCCTGCTCATATACAGCAAGTTCATCAACGTGGCGGTCCAGAGACCCCAGGTGGTGAGTCTCCTCCCTTTTGTGTTGCCGGAGCAGGAAGCCCCGGGAGGAGTGGATTACCTTTACGAGCCAGCTCCCCAGCTTCTTCTCGAGGCCATACTCCCAGAACAGGTGAGGGTTCAGGTATTCGCTGCCCTTCTCGAGAACAATACCAGCGAGCAGGCGGCCCGAATGACAGCCATGGACAATGCGAGCCGAAACTGCAAGGAGATGATAGATAGGCTCACCCTGGTCTACAACAAGACAAGGCAGGCCGCCATAACCAAAGAGCTTATGGACATAGTGGGAGGGGCGGAGGCCCTGAAAAAGAAGTGAGCCGGTCCCCATTGAAAGTCCACTTCCAGAGGAGGTCTGGAGCGAAATGAACGTGGGAAAGATAGTCCAAGTAATAGGAAATGTTGTGGATGTGGCGTTCGAGAAAGGAAAACTCCCTCCTCTTCTCAACGCCTTAACAGTCACCAATCCAGCTATAGACGACACCGAGGACAACCTCGTCTTGGAGGTGGCCCAGCACCTGGGCGACAACGTGGTGCGATGCATCGCCATGGACACCACGGACGGCCTGCGCAGGGGCATGCCTGTGAAGGATACAGGAGGTCCCATAATGATGCCCGTGGGAAGGGAGACCTTGGGCAGGGTGCTCAATGTGGTGGGGAGACCGGTGGATGGTCTGGGACCCGTGAATGCCAAGAAGTTTTACCCCATCCACAGACCCGCTCCGGCCTTCGTGGAACAGGACACCACTGTCAAGGTTCTCGAGACAGGTGTCAAGGTCATCGACCTTCTGGTCCCATTCCCGAGGGGCGGAAAGATGGGGATGTTCGGCGGGGCTGGAGTGGGAAAGACAGTCGTCATGATGGAGATGATCCACAACATAGCCATGAAGCATGGAGGTATATCTGTCTTTGCAGGTGTGGGAGAGAGAACTAGGGAGGGAAACGACCTCTACCTCGAGATGAAGCGCTCCGGGGTCATAAACAAGGCTGCACTGGTCTACGGCCAGATGACCGAGCCCCCAGGGGCCAGGGCGAGGGTGGGGCTATCGGCCCTAACCGCTGCTGAGTATTTCAGGGACGAAGAGGGTCAGGACGTGCTCCTCTTCATAGACAATATCTTCAGGTTCACCCAGGCGGGGTCAGAGGTTTCGGCTCTCCTGGGGAGGATGCCCAGCGCCGTGGGGTATCAGCCGACTCTGGGAACGGACCTGGGAGCCCTCCAAGAGAGGATCACGTCCACTACCAAGGGATCCATAACATCCGTCCAGTGCGTTTATGTGCCAGCCGACGACCTCACGGACCCGGCACCAGCAACCACATTCGCCCACCTGGATGGCACAGTGGTCCTCTCGAGACAGATAGCGGAGCTAGGGATCTACCCAGCAGTGGATCCCCTGGATTCCACAAGCAGGATCCTGGATCCCAATTACGTTGGAGAGGAACATTACCAGGTGGCGAGGGCAGTCCAGAGGATCCTCCAGAAGTACAAAGACCTCCAGGACATAATCGCCATTCTGGGAATAGACGAGCTCTCGGAGGAGGACAAGCTCACTGTTGCGAGGGCCAGGAAGATCCAGCGTTTCCTCTCCCAGCCATTCCACGTTGCCGAGGAGTTCACGGGAAGGCCTGGGGTTTATGTGCCGCTACCGGAGACCATTCGAGGGTTCAAGGAAATAGTGGAGGGCAAACACGATGATCTGCCGGAACAGGCCTTCTACATGGTGGGGACCATAGACGAGGCAGTGGAAAAGGCCAAGAGGATGGCAGAGGCGTGATCAGGCCCAAGTCGGCCGGTTTTCAGAAGAGCTCGGAGGGGATTGTCTCATGGCGGATTCTCGGATCCAGTTGGACATAGTGACCCCGGAGAAAGTGGCCTTCAGCGGTCTCGTGGAGGAGGTGAACCTGCCGGGGGTCTTGGGAGAGTTCGGCGTTCTTCCGGGCCACACTTTCTTCCTGAGCGAGCTCAAGATTGGGCCCATGCATTTCAAGAGAGAGGGGAAAGTGGAGTGGTACGCCCTCAACAAGGGGATTGCCGAGGTGACCCCGACCAAGGTCACGGTCCTGGTGAGGACTGCGGAGTCCAAGGAAGAGATAGATGTGGCGAGAGCCGAGGCATCCAAGGCCAGAGCGGAGCAAAGACTCAGGGAAAGGCCAGAAGGCCTGGATGTGGCTCGAGCAGAGGCCTCGTTGCAGAGGGCCCTGGCGAGACTCAAGGTGGCCAGGGCCTGAGGGCGTCACCCCACAGTGAGCATCTGAAGAGGAGCCCTTCGGGTATTGACACGAAGGGCTCTTTTAGCTTCCAATGGGGCCAAAAGGTTCTCGAGTGGAGGAAGTGAAATTGAAGACAGCTCCCAGGGTACTTCTCATAGACGATGAGGTCACTTTCCTCGAGTACCTCGCCAAAAGGCTCGAGAGGGAGGGTTTCTCGGTTGTCAAGGCTGAATCTGGAGAGAAGGCCTTGGACATTGCCTCCACGCAAACATTCGATGTGGCGATAGTGGATCTCAAGATGCCCGGGATAGACGGTGTCGAGACCCAAAGAAGGCTGAAGGAGATACAGCCCTTCATGGAATGCATAGTGCTCACTGGCCATGGGTCCATTCAGACAGCTCTGGAAAGCGGAAGACATAGGGCCTATCAGTATCTTCTGAAACCCGCCGAGTACGAGGAGCTCGTGAAGAACATAAAGGAGGCCCATGCCCTCTCCATGAAGTCGAGGCAGGATGAGTTCGAGAGAAGGTTGCAAGAGCTCTCCAAGGCAGGACTGGGAGCCAAGGCACTGAGAACAGCAGTCATGGAGCTCAGGCGTTCCTTGGGACTTCCTGAAGAATGAGAACCCATGTGGCCATTCTCCTGCCCAAAGCGATCCCCTTGGGGATAGCCTTCCCCAGTCGCTCTCACCATGAGCCCAAAAGATGAAAACCCCAGTGAAAGAAGTCAGAGGGAACTAGCTCTTTGCAGAGCTGAGCTGGAGCAAGCCCGTTCCTACCTCCAGGGAATCTTGCAGAACGCCTCGGATCTCATATTCGCCACGGATGTACAGGGTCTCCTCGTTTCCCTCAGCAAGGGGGGAGAGAGGATCCTGGGGTACAAGACCTGGGAACTTGTGGGCAGGGAGTTCAGCGAGCTTGCGGCCAGGAGATCCGATCTTCTGGATGCCATGGAGGAGGCCATTGTCAGGGGATCGGCCTCCAGATTGGACATACCCCTCAAGGCGAAGGATGGGAGGCTCGTCTGGTGCAACATCTCCATTGTGGTCCTGACCAATAGAAGTGGCCAGAGGGTGGGAGCAGTGGGCATATGCCAGGACATGAGCCAGTGGAAGGAATTTCAGGCCAAGCTGAGAAATGTCGAGCGGTTTGCCGAGATGGGGAGGCTCGCGGGAGGAATAGCGCACGAGATAAACAATCCCCTGGCAGTGATTCAGGAGATAGTCGGCTGGGCGAGGACCCTCCTTCGCGATGAGAAAGGCCTTCCGGAGTCCTTCAAGTCGGAGATGGAGAAGGCCCTTCTGGACATATTGGAGCAGACAAGGAGGGGGAGGACCATAACTCACCAGCTTTTGGGATTCGTGAGGGATGTGCCTCCGTGCTGGGAAAGGGTCGATCTTGGGGATGTCGTGAGAAAAGCGATCGGGTTCCTGGGCCACGAGATAAGGAGAGAAGGGGTATCAGTGGAGGTGGTCGAGCCAGAGGGAAGGGTGGAGAGTATCTCGGATCCGAGGCTCCTGGAACAGGTGATGGTGAACCTACTGAGCAATGCCTTGGATGCCATAGAGGAAAAGGGAGTTGGGGGGGGGAGGATAGTTGTGGAGGTCGTGAGGAGAGAAGGGGCTTGGGAAATCCGCGTCTCGGATACTGGCACTGGCATAGATGAGGCTCACAGGGAGCACATTTTCGAGCTCCTTTACACCACCAAGAGTCCGGGGAAAGGAACCGGTCTCGGTCTTCCCATATCCAAGAGGATAGTGGAGCAGCTTGGAGGTGAGATGGGCTTCGAGACAGAGGTCGGCCGGGGAACGACATTCTGGTTCAGGATTCCAGACCGCCCAACGCAATGGGGGGATTGACTTCCATGGGTCCATTGTGCTATTAGCCAAGAAATCCGAGTTCAGGTTCCAACGGATCTTCGAGCCGTCGATTGGATCGATTCATGAACGAGATCAAGCGGTTCATCTTCCTGTTCCCCATCTTCTTCGGCCTGTGGCTGATCCTGTCTGGAAAGTTCGATGCCTTCCATATGAGCTTGGGGGTGCTCTCTTGCACCATAGTCGCCTGGTTCTCGGGTGACCTCCTCTTCGAGAGCGTGGGCGGAAGAAGCTTCTCAAAGCTGGCCAAAGGCTACCTGAGATACATCCCCTGGCTCCTCCTTCAGATATTCCTCTCCGCAATACACGTGCTCAGGCTTTCCTTCCATCCTCGAATGAAGGAGCTCATAGACCCGCAGATAATTCGCTTCAGGAGTAGCCTGAAGGACGAACTGGCATTGGTCACATTTGCCAACTCCATAACGCTCACCCCTGGAACCATAACCGTATTTGTGGACACAGACGGAGAGTTCAGGGTTCATGCAATAGACAGAGTGTGCGCCGAGGCCCTCCCTGGAGAGATGGAAAAGAGGGTTGGGGCCATCTTCGGAGAGACGTGATGGAGGGATTCTTTCTGGGAGCAGCCTTAACTCTGGGATTCCTGATGCTTCTTTCCCTGTACAGGGGGATATTCGGGCCCACAGTCCTGGATCGCCTCCTGGGAGTGAACGCCATAGGAAGCAAGACGACTGTTCTCCTCGTCATCATAGGGATCCTTTACAAACGCGTCGACATGTTCGTGGACATCTCCTTGGCCTATGCCCTTTTGAACTTCATAGCTGTGCTTGCAGCCTCGAGGTATTTCCACAAGAGAAAGGGCCTCGGGGGAAGCTCAGGGTGAGGAGGGCTTCGAAGTCCAAAACCAGGAGTCCCAATGGATGCGATAGTTGTAGTGCTGGTTGTAGCAGGGCTGATCTTCTTCGCAGGGGGCACAGTCGGTATTCTGAGATTTCCTGATTTTTACTCCCGCCTTCATCCGGCCGGGAAACTGGACACGGCCGGGTCGCTCCTTGCCATGACCGGCCTCGCCATCTTCAATCTGTTCCCCCTCTCGGTGGAGTCGGTTTTGACCAGCCTGAAGATCGTTCTCGTCGTGGTCATAGTGTTCCTCGCAAGTCCAACGGCCACCCATGCCATAGTCGATGCGGGGGTGAGGGCAGGTCTGGAGCCATGGACCAAGAAGGAGGGAAAGCCATGATCTGGCAACTGGACCTTGTCATCCTCACCCTCGTTGTCATATGCGGGATAGGCTCCTTGATGATAAAGGATCTTCTGGGAGCAGCCATCCTCTTCGGCGCATACAGCTTCATGATGTGTGTCCTGTGGGCAGTCATGGGCGCGGTTGATGTGGCATTCACCGAAGCCTCGGTCGGCGCTGGGGTCAGCACTGTCTTCTTCGTGGCAGCGGTATTCCATACCACCAGGAGGACAAAGGATTGAGGATCCTCGGCATCTTGGTCTGTGTGGCCACAGGGGCCATGCTCATATGGGCGAGTGGTGAGTTTCCTCCGTGGGGCGATCCCAACTCCCCAGCAAGTCTCCATGTCTCGCCGAGATACATAGAGAAGACCATGGAGGAGACCTCCGTGCCCAATGCGGTGACATCGGTCCTGGCTGATTACAGGGGCTACGACACGATGTTCGAGACCACGGTGATCTTCGCAGCCGGTGTGAGCTGCTTCATGCTCTTGAGGCTCTTCTCGGGCAGGGAGAGAAGCTCCCATCATTATAGACACATCCTCACGGGCTTGACCCTCAGGGTGAGGAGGAAAGGAAAGCAACTTCCAGAGCTGGAAGAGTTCGAGCCCATGGATTCCCTCTGGACCCCTTACGATCTCATCCTGAGGACCCTGTGTCGGTTTCTCATCCCCTTCATCCAGCTCTTCGCCCTCTATGTCATAGCTCATGGGCATCATAGCCCGGGAGGAGGATTTCAGGGAGGAGTGATACTCGGGGCCAGCATGATTCTCCTCGCCATATCCCAGGACATGAGGAGCGCCCTCAGGAGGATCCGAGAGAGGACTCTAGCAATATTCAGTGTGGCTGGGGTCGCCATATATGCGGGCACAGGAGCCCTGTGCCTGATTTTGGGCTCCAATTTTCTGGACTATGCGGCCCTATCGAGGATCTTTCCAGTGGACCCCGTAGGGGCCCGCTCCCTGGGAATATTCCTCGTGGAAGTGGGTGTGGGAATAGCTGTGATGGCGACCATGATCGTGATCTACCACAACCTTGCATCAGAAGGATTCCTCGACGAGGGACTGTGACAATGGACAGGATATTGGAGGTCGTAATAGCAAAATATAACTACTGGATCTATATCGTGCTCATGATGATAGGCCTTTATGGGGTGATAGCCAAGAACAATCTCGTCAAGAAGATAGTCGGAATGAGCATCTTTCAGACAGCTATAATCTTGTTTTTCATATCCATGGGCATGAAAAAGGGGGCAACGATTCCCATAATAATTCACGGGCAAGAAGCTTCTGTGATGGCATCTGATTACATCAATCCTCTTCCTCACGTTCTCATGCTTACTGCCATAGTCGTAGCGGTATCGACTCTCGGTGTTGCTCTTGCCTTGGCTGTCAAGATACACAAGGAGTTCGACACCCTCGAAGAGGACGAGATCCTGGAGAAGATCAGGAAGTCATGACCAGCCACCTCCCTGCTCTAGTGGTGACGGTGCCTCTGCTCACGGCATTCGCAGCATTTGCCGCTGGCTGGCTTAGACCGAAGCTGTGTTTCCCAGTTGGTCTCACGGGCCTGGGTATCACTGCCATAAGCTCCATCTGGCTTCTGGCAGAGGTGTTGGAGGCTGGAACCGTGACCTATGAGCTCGGAAGATGGCCTGCGCCATGGGGGATTGTATACGTCGTGGACAGACTCAACGGCGTGGTCCTGGCAGCAATTTCCCTGTGCGCCTTTATCCAATGGATTTCGTCAAGGGCCTCGGTGAAAAGCCAATTCAGCGACAGGATCGGGGCCTTCTACGGACTGGAGCTCCTCTTTGTCACGGGTGTCATGGGAATAACGGTGACGGGGGATGCCTTCAACCTCTACGTTCTATTGGAGATAGCGTCCATAACAGCCTATGCCCTCATAGCCATGGGAGGGGGCCGCGCCCCCCTTTCGAGCCTCAATTACGTGTTCATGGGGACGATAGGGGCTTGCTTCTACCTCCTGGGGGTGGGCTACCTGTACATAATGACCGGCTCCCTGAACATGGCTGATTTGGCCTCGATTCTTCAGGGGATGAGATCTTCCCAGGCCATTCTCGTAGCCTTCGTGATAATTATCGTGGGTGTTTGGCTGAAGATGGGGTTTTTCCCCTTGCACGGCTGGCTGCCCAATGCTTACACCCATGCCCCATGGCCCGCAACCACACTGATTGCACCTCTCATGACCAAGGTGATGGCATACGTGATGATGAGGCTTGTGCTCTTTCTCTTCGGTCCAGAATACTCCTTCGGTGTTCTGGGATTGAAGGATGTTGTCGTCTGGTGGGCGTCCCTGGCTGTTGTGGCTGGTTCCGTGATTGCCCTCTCCCAGAAGGACCTGAAGAGGATGATCACCTGCATCATCCTGATAGAGATAGCGTACATGGTTGGAGGCACATTCCTGGGGAACCGTTCGGGAACAACGGGTGCCATCTTTCACCTGGTAAACGATGTGTTCATGACCCTATGCGTGTTTCTGGCTGTTTCGAGCCTGGCCTTTCGCCAGAGGGAGCTGGATATGGATACCATGGAGGGCCTTTTCTCGGAAATGCCTTTCACCATGGGGGCTCTGGTGACAGGAGCCCTGTCCATAGTAGGGGTGCCTCCCACATGCGGGTTCTTCAGCAAATGGCTCCTCTTGAAAGGTGCCTTGGAGGCTGGTCACTACGAGTTCATGGTTGCCTTGATCCTGAGCAGCCTGGTGTGTCTGGTTCTTTTTTTCAGGGTCTTCGAGGCCGCATATTTCGGTCACGGGGAGCGATCTCACGGCCACCATAGGATGAGAGAGGCCCCTTTGGGAATGGTCGTCCCCCTTTTGGTCGTGGCCATAGGGATAGTGGCACTGGGGCTCATGAGCGGGGAAGTAATCTCCTCGATAATAGAGCCCGCTCTGCCCAGGGGTGTCCTCTGAGGAGATGGAAGTGGGAACAGAAGTGAACTCCATCTTGCCCCTTCTCGCTGTGATGGTCTCAGCGGCTGTGGTTCCCATTTTGGCCTCTTCTCGTTCGGCCAATGTGAGAGAGGCTTGGACCTTCGTCGCTGCCTTCGGAAAGGTGGGGATTGTCCTGGCCATGCTCCCTCATGTGCTCAGGGGGGATAAGCTCTCCTTCGAGATAGCCCCTGTCTTTCCGGGAGTGAGCCTCGCATTCAGGGTAGATGCCATGGGAGAGCTCTTTGCCCTCGTGTCATCCTTTCTCTGGATTGTGACCTCAGCTTACTCCATTGGATACATGAGGGGACTCAAGGAGCACGGCCAGACCCGCTATTATTCTTACTTCGCCCTGGCCATGTCTTCGACAATGGGGGTTGCCTTCTCGGCCAATCTCTTGACCCTCTACGTCTTCTATGAACTTCTCTCCTTCGCCACTTATCCCCTTGTGACACATCATCAAGATGAGGAGGGAAGGAGCGCTGGAAGGAGATATCTGACGTACATAGTGGGAGGCTCCATAGGTTTGGTTCTTCCAGCCATGCTCGTATGTTACGGCTCCTCGCAGACCCTGGATTTCACCCCTGGGGGAATCCTGGCCAACTCCGGCCTCTCGAGGTTCGAGCTGGGCCTGCTTCTCTTCATGTTCGTATTCGGTTTTGCCAAGGCCGCAATAATGCCCTTTCATTCATGGCTCCCTGCTGCCATGGTGGCCCCCACTCCCGTCAGTGCCTTGCTCCATGCGGTGGCTGTGGTAAAAGTGGGGGTGTTCAGCATCCTGAGGGTCCTTGTCGGTATAATGGGATTTGAGCTTTTGTCAGGACAGGCCCTCGGTGGAATCTTGATCCTAGTCGCGTCAGTGACCATTGTGGGCGCCTCCCTCGTGGCTCTCTGCCAGGACGGACTCAAGAAGATGCTCGCCTACTCCACTGTGGGACAGCTCTCATACATCGTGCTAGGGGCCTCTCTGTTATCTGAAAATGGACTCAGTGGCGGTCTGATCCACATAGCCACGCACGCCTTTGGCAAGATAACCTTGTTTTTCTGCGCCGGCGCCATTTACGTCGCTACAGGTAAGCAGAACATAAGCGAGCTCAATGGGATAGGAAGGCGAATGCCCCTCACCATGGCTTCCTTCTTGATAGCCTCCATGAGCATTATCGGTGTTCCGCCAACAGCAGGATTCCTGAGCAAGTGGCTCTTGATCACCGCGTCGGTGGATTCCGGACGCCTCGAAGGACTCTTCGTATTGTTGCTCAGCTCTTTGCTCAGTGCCGGCTATTTAATCCCCGTGGTCTACAGGGCCTTCTTTTTGCCCCAGCCTGAGGGGGAACCAACTTCTGTTGTTGCAGAATGGAGGAGTCCTTGCTCCATTGCCGCGATGGTGACAAGTTTCGGGTGCCTTCTCATGTTTCTCTCGCCGGGGCTCTTACTGGGTCTTGCCCGGAAAGCAGCCGAGCTCTACTTGGGAGTGTGAGGGTATGGAGAGGGAGGAGAGAAGATCGATTCTGACCCACGAGCCTGTGCCGGGCTACAGGGCCGCATTTCTCGTGGTTTTGGGGATTGCGGTCTTTTACCTGGCCCTGATTCTGGTGAACACAATGTGAGGTGAGCTTCCAGTGGAGAGGGAAAGTGTCCAGGAGAAGCAATACCTGTTTGACAAGCCAAAGAACGTGAGACGCCTCTTTCGCCTGTACTATGCGGTCTTGGCCTTGCTGCTTCTGGCTGAATTCGGCGTGGACCACCATGCCATCTTTCCATGGGAAGAATGGCCTGGTTTCTATGCCGTTTTTGGTTTTGTGGCGTGTGTCGCCCTGGTTCTGGCTGCCAAATACGTTCTGAGGCCCTTGGTGATGAGGCGGGAGGACTACTATGGGTGAACCGATCGCCCCTTTCCTCCTTTTCTTCTGCGGCGGTCTCTTGGCATGGGCTCTTCCTCCAAAGGCTAGGAGGATCCTCTTAGTTTTGGTTCCCGTAGTGGGTCTGTGGAACCTCTCTGGATTGGGCAGTGGAGCCCATTGGCATGTGTCCTTCATGGATTACACCCTCACCATGATGAGGGTGGATAAATTGAGTCTCATATTTGGTTACATCTTCCACATTGCGGCCTTCATAGGTTTCATCTACGCGTTTCACCTGGATGATCGGGTAGAACAGATAGCGATAATGATCCATGTTGGCTCGGCACTGGGGATCGTCTTCGCTGGAGATTTGGTGACCCTTTTTATCTTCTGGGAGGTCCTCAGCATTGCCTCGGTCTTCATCATATGGGCGAGGAGAAGGCCCGAGGCCACGAGAGCTGGCTTCCGATACTTGCTCGTTCATGCGGCGGGTGGGCTCTTTCTCCTCGGGGGCATTGTGCTCAGGGCCTCGGAGGTCGGCTCCATTGATTTCGTGCACATGGAACTTGCAGACCTGGCGACCTTCTTGATCTTCATGGGATTCGGGATAAATTGCGCATGGCCGGGGCTTCATGCTTGGCTCACAGACGCATATCCGGAATCAACGGTGACGGGAACCGTGTTCTTGAGTGCATTCACAACAAAGGCTGCTGTCTATGCCCTGGCAAGGGGTTTTGCAGGGACAGGCGCCCTCATCTGGGTAGGAGCCCTCATGACAGCCTTCCCCATTTTCTACGCTGTCATAGAGAACGACCTCAGAAGGGTTCTCTCCTACAGCCTCATAAACCAGGTTGGCTTCATGGTATGTGGGATAGGGATAGGAACTCCCCTAGCCCTCAATGGCGCCATAAGCCACGCCTTCAACGATATATTGTTCAAGGCCCTTCTCTTCATGGCCATGGGCGCAGTCATGTACAGGACTGGGAGGATCCATGCAACGGACCTAGGGGGTCTGTACAGGACCATGCCCTTGACATGCGTATTCTGTATGGTGGGGGCGGCATCCATATCAGCTTTCCCCCTTTTCAGCGCATTTGTCAGTAAGTCCATGGTCATGGAGGCTGCGGCCCTTGGGAATATGAGGATTGTCTGGTTCATATTGCTTTTCGCCTCGGCTGGTGTCTTCCACCATGCGGGAATCAAAATTCCTTACTTCGCATTCTTCTCCCACGATAGCGGGCTGAGGCCCAAGGAAGCTCCATTGCACATGCTGATAGCAATGGGTATAGCCGCATTTCTCTGTGTGTTCATAGGATGTGCACCGGGTTACTTGTATTCGCTTCTCCCATACGAGGTGGGATATGTCCCTTACACCTGGCCTCACGTTCTGGGCCAGAGTCAACTCCTGTTCTTTTCCTCCTTGGCTTTCACTCTTCTGATCCTTTCAGGGATCTACCCGGCGGAGATGAGGGCTGTGAATCTGGACGCTGACTGGTTTTACAGAAAAGGAGCCCTCGCACTGTATCGAGGAGCGCAGATCACCATCGGGGCTGTGGGATGGTTGAGCTCCAAAGTGGTGGTTGGGGGGCTCGTGCGGGGACTTGCCAGCTACTTGAGAGAAGGTCCAGCGAAGACCACAATTGCGCTCCTCTATCCCGCCTGGCTTGTGGAGGGCACTGGGGGAAGTGAAATTGGGGAGAGGAAGAAAAGGGTCCGTCTGGCCATGGAGAAGGGGGCAGGTCCTGTGGGAATAGGAGCGGCCGCTGCTATCTTTCTGCTATTATTGCTTTTCCTGGCCAGTTGAGGGTGGGGCCACGAGCGTCATGGAGGCGAGGTATGATTTCAGGAGCCGAGCTCAGGGATATCCTCCTATTGCAGGGTTTGGACGATGAGTTTCTGGGACACCTGGCTTCCTTCACGAAGCTCCGTAATTACGAGATGGGTTCCGTGATATTCGAAGAGGGGAGCGAGGCCAGAGAATTTTACATGCTAAAAGAGGGAAAGGTGCTCCTTGAGGTGGAAATAGCCCCTGACATAATCATATCTCTGGGCTCCATAAAGAAGGGATATTCTTTCGGCTGGTCAGCTCTGGTAAAGGATGGGACTCACACCACCTTTGCCGTTGCAGCCGAGCCTTGCTCGGTCATCTCAATCCCAGGGCAAAAGTTCCTGGAGATTCTCGAATCCGACCCGAAGGTAGGCTATCTCGTGATGACCAGGATCTTTCAGATCTTCAGGAGAAGGCTAGAGAGGAGGACAAGACAGTTCATAAAGGTCATGCGGAAACATCCCGATATCCAGAAGCTCGTGGAGCTGTAACCCACCTTCCCGAAGCCCCTGGACCTCCTGAAGGGCCAAGTATTGCCCATCTTTCCTCGAGCGAGGAGGGACCACCCGAACGGGCCCGACCCAGATCCTTCACGTACCCTGGGAAAGGCATGTCATGGGGATGGCCCTTTCCCTTGCCAAGGCATGAAGGGCCAGATGCGATCCCCACGAGAAAAATCTGGACCCTTTGTCACAACCGGGATCCCCTTGGAAGCACTACCTTGAACTTGGTCCCCTGACCCAGAGTCGAATCGAAGGAGATTTGGCCACCATGTTCTTCCACGATCTTCTTGCTCAAGAGAAGACCCAACCCGGTTCCCTGTCCTCCTTTGGTACTGAAGAATCGAGAAAAGACCTTCTCCCTGGTCTCCTCGTCCATTCCGGAGCCGTTGTCGGAGACCTCTATCACTATCCTCTCCTCTCCTGAGGGGCTTTTCTCCAAACCCAATGACATGGCGACCACGAACCTCTTACCCCTTTCGGGGTCGAATCTGCATGCGTCCACCGCGTTCGTCCCCAGGTTCACGAGCACCCTGTGGATCCCCCTCTTGTCCCAATAGGCCTCCCCCACCTCCTCCAGGTGGAGCCTCAATTCCACATTGTTCTCATCCGCCAAGGGCTGGATGATGGAGGCCGCCTCTTGGACAAGGGACCGGGGGTCGCATGGCGTTCGATCCGGCACCCTCTCCTTGGAGAAATCCAGAAGGTCCAGTGAGAGCTGGGATATCCTCTCTATGTTCCTCTGAACCATCTGCCACCCTTCTTCCAGAAGTCGCCTGTCGGACTTGGCTAGCCCACTGTTCACCTTGTAAGCTCCTCCCTTGAGGGCATTGAGGATGTTCTTGATGTAATGGGCAAGCCCAGCCACGGTCTCCCCTATGGTCGCTAGCCTCTCCCTCTTGAGAAGCTCCTCCTGGGCCAACTCCAGTTCCCTCTTGTATTGTGCCACCTTTTCCTCGAGGCCCAGTGTGTATTGCTTGATGAGATCGGCCATCTCTATCTTTCTCTCAGCCCTTCTCAGGGCTAAAAGGAGGGCCTCCTCTTTTATGGGCTTTGTTATGAAATCAGAGGCTCCCTCCCTCAACACCGCAATGGCAGACTCCATGTCTCCGTGGCCCGTTATGACGACAACCTCGGCCTCAGGGTTCAATGTCTTGACCCTTTTCAAGACCTCTATTCCGTCCATGCCTGGCATCTTTATATCTGTGACGACGAGCTTGAGCTTCTCCCTCTCGAATATTTCCAGCCCTTGGTAGCCCGATTCCGCAGTGAAGACCTCGTATCCCTCGGCAGCCAAGGAGATTCCGAGAACTTCCAGGATTGGCCTTTCATCATCTATGAGAAGCAGCCTCTTCTCCATGGGATTCCGACTCCCTTCTTGCCGGAAAGGTCAATCGAAAGGTGGCGCCCTTTCCAGGCTCGGATTCCACCTCTATGGTCCCCTTGAAATCCTTGACCAAATTGTAACTTATGGAGAGTCCCAGACCCGTACCCTCTCCTGGAGGTTTGGTTGTGAAGAAGGGCTCGAAGATTCGCCTCTTGACCTCCTCCGTCATCCCCACACCCGTGTCCGAAAATTCCACCAGGACTTTGTCTCCACGGAGCCTCGATGTCACCCTGAGCCTCCTTGGGGCTCCATCGTCCCTGGCGGTCATGGCGTCCCTGGCATTGGTAATGAGATTCAGGAAGATCTGTTCCAGCCTATTCTTGTCCGCGAGGATCTCCGGGAGCTGAGGATCGAGGTCCAGCTCCACCTTTATCTGCCTCAGGGCCAGCTGCTGTCCGAGGAGGGTGAAGGCCCCTCTTATGGCCTCGTTCACGTCGGTGGGGTAGAGTTGGAACTCCGACTTTCTTCCGAACTCCCTGAGATGGTCTATTATCCTCGATGCTCTGTCCACTTGTTCGCTCATGTTTCGTGCTATGGTGAGGAACTTGTCCTTGGGAATGGCCTCGTTTCGTTCGGCCATCTTCCTGAAAAAATCTGCCCCCACCTTCAACACATTGAGGGGTTGATTGAGCTCGTGGGCCACTCCAGTTGCCATCTCACCGAGGGTCGCCATCTTGCTTGCTTGGAGGAGAAGGGATTCCTCCTCTAGCCTTTTTGTGACATCCACCATGCGAATGAGAAGGCATTGGCCCTCCGACTCCATTGCGAGCTCCCTCGGGTCCAAGACCCTGGCATGGAGATCCACGACCAAGGTATCCCCACTGCACCTTTTCACCCTCAGCTTGGGGATGTCGAAGGCCTCCCCGGGGCCGGAGGAGGAGGCCCTCTCCCAGAAGATCCTCCTGTCTTCAGGCTCTAGCACGGACATGAAATCCCTCTCCAAGAGCTCCTCTTTGCAACAGCCCAGCATCCCCATGGCTGTGGCGTTTGCTTCCAATATCCTCCCTTCCGAAGGCACAAACAAGAAAACCCCATTGGGATCGTTATCGAAGAGGAGCTTTCTCTTTCTCTCTGACTTGGAGACCTCCTCGGCCTTGGTTCGAATGGCCAAAATTATGTCGCCAAAGGCATGGGCGAGCTGAGCTATCTCGTCTCCCTGGGCTTCCCTGTAAACCTTGCATGCCCTGCAAACTCCCCTGCTAGGAAATCCTGAGCCAGTGACCTGAAAAGCCTGGGCCAATAAGGTCCAGCAAGGGGCGCTCGTGTTCCCGTAAGCTGGGCAATCCTGGAGGTTGCAATTTTTGAGCTCCCAACATCTGGGGAGCCTCAACATCGGAGGAAGGGAGTCATCCGGATTCCCCCAAAGGCATGGGCGAGCTGAGCTATCTCGTCTCCCTGGGCTTCCCTGTAAACCTTGCATGCCCTGCAAACTCCCCTGCTATGTAATCCTGAGCCAGTGACCTGGGAAGCCTGGGCAAATAAGGTCCAGCAAGGGGCGCTCGTGTTCCCGTAAGCTGGGCAATCCTGGAGGTTGCAATTTTTGAGCTCCCAACATCTGGGGAGCCTCAACATCGGAGGAAGGGAGTCATCCGGATTCCTGGCCAATCTCTTCATCGCCTCCGTGAGCCTGGTCAAAGGAGTAGTGATGTAAGTGGCTGCAAGTTGGCTCAGGAATATTGCGAGGGCAATTATCACAACCAAAAGAAGACCCAATACCAAGCCCATCTCCTGGATCATCTTGTCGAGAGGGGTCTTTCTCATCCCCACGTGGACAATACCTATGGGGACACCGTCCTCCTCGACGGTCACTGCTGTGTCGTAGATCCACGAGTCCCCAACTTGGACCAGCCTTGTCATCTCCTGGTCCTTTCCGAGGGGCTTTGTCCACTCCAACTCCGGAGGAAACCCCCCCTGAAATGTATGGGACAGCACTCTTCCTTCTGGGTCTGTGACGAATATGTAAGCTATCTCGTATTCCACGGACTCCCTGTGGACTATTATCTTTCTCATCTCCTCCAGATCTCCAGAGAGGATGAGGGGGCGGACCCTCGTGGCCAAGTAATATGCGACCCTCGCGCTATAGGTCCTCATCTGACCCACGAACATGGGAATGAAGATCCTCCAGTAAGCTACGGTGTTGAGGAGGAGGATCAAAAAGAGCATGGTCAAGCTAGCGAAGAAGATCTTTCTGTGTAAGCTCATTCTTCTGTGGTATTCGCGCAGAAAAGACAGGAGCATTGTCGGGCCTCCCTGCTCGGCTGCCATTGATCTCCCATTTTCGCCATGATAGCATACTGCACGGATTCGGAGGGACCAAGGTTTTTCCCACATCCATCCGGGTGCCCGAAGGCTGAGGTCATATCGGGCCCAGAGGACCAGAGGGAGGGGGCCATGGGCGTTCGCATCCTCGTTGTGGACGACGATCCTGACAATCTCAGTTATTTGAAGGATGTGCTGGAAGATGAGGGCTACGAGGCGCTCACTGCCCGAGACGGAGTGGAGGGCATGGAGAAGGTTAGGGTGGAGAGGCCTCAGTTGGTCCTCCTGGACCTCATGATGCCCAACAAGAGCGGGATAAAGATGTTCCAGGAAATGAAAATGGATGAAGAGCTGAGGGAGATTCCAGTGATCATAGTGACGGGTGTCTCCCAGGCAACTGGTGTGGACTTCAGGGATTTCGTGGTCAGGCTTCCTGGAGGTGAGGGCGACCCATCGGTTACCACCAAGGGCGAAAGCAGGTACAGCAGGCCCTCGGGCTACTTGGAGAAGCCCATAGAACCCAAGGAACTCATCTCCCTCATCAGGGAGGTCCTTGAAAGGGAAGGGACTTCGAGACCTTAAAACCCCGTAAGGAGGTGGAAGGAAATGGCAAAGCTGAGGGAAGTGGTTGTCATAGATGCCGTGAGGTCTCCCATCGGCAAGTCTGGATGGAAAGGGATGGAAAAGGGGGGACAACTCTGCCAGGCTTCAGCTCAGGAGCTGATGGCCAATACCCTGAGAGGCCTCCTGGACAGGGTCCACGCCAAGTCTCCCAAGTTCGACGAAAGGGAGATAGAGGACGTCATCATAGGGTGTCTCAGCCAGATAGGGGAGCAGGGCTCCAACCTCGGTCGAATAGCTTCTCTCCTGGCGGGGATTCCCAAGGAGGCGGCTGGTTGCACGGTGAACCAATACTGCAATGCCGGATTGAAGGCCATTCATATTGGGGCCCACGAGATAATGGTGGGAGAGGCGGATATAGTGGTTTGCGGGGGTGTGGAGTTGATGTCCCATTACGGGATGGGCTCAGATATCCAGGTGGCACTCCAGGCCAACTACCCAGTGAGGCTATCACCTCGAGTGAAGGAAGTGGCGTTGGCTGTCCCCCAGGGACTCTGCGCTGAGATGATCTCGGAAGAGTACGGTCACACCAGGGAGGAGTTGGAGAGATTCGGCCTATGGAGCATGCAGAAGGCCGTGCAAGCCGAGAGGAACGGCTGGTATGCGGATCACATTGTGCCATTCGAATTCACTTGGGACGGCGTCACCAGGAGGGTGGAAAAGGACGAAGGTCTCAGGCCCAGGGCAGTGGAGGATCCAGAGGGGTATCTCGCGGATTCCATGAAGCTGCCCACTCCGTTCAAGGAGAATGGCAGGGTGAGCGCTGGAAGCTCCTCTCGAATAGTGGACGGCGCCGCAGCCGTGATCCTCATGAGCGCTGAGAAGGCTGAGGAGCTAGAGTTGGAGCCACTGTGTCGCATCGCATCGTGCGCCGTTGCAGGAGGAGAGCCGGTGCCCATGCTCCTGGCTCCGATCCCGGCGGTGAGGAAGGCCTTGAAAAGGGCTGGGAAGACCATAGACGAGATGGACATAATAGAGCCCAACGAGGCCTTCGCGTCGCCTCTTCTCGTGTTCGCTGACGAGCTCGGATATGACAGGTTCGATCCCAGGATCAATCCCACAGGAGGAGCCATTGCCCTGGGACATCCCATAGGAGCATCTGGAGTCCTTTACTTCGGTGAGATGGTCCATCACCTGAAGAGGATCAAGGGAAGGGCAGGGGTTCAGATGCTGTGCGGAGGAGGAGGCCTGGGAATAGCGACTGTAGTTGAGGCTGTCTGAGGTCAGGGGGTTTGTCCCCCATAGGAGACAGTCAGGACGGGTACGGGGGAACGCTTGACCACCCTGTGGGCCACGCTTCCGAAAAGGAGCAACTCCAAGGGAGAGCGTCCCCTCGCACCCATCACCACGAGATCCGCCTTCGCCTCGCCTATGACCCTCAGGATCTCCTGAGAGGGTGTGCCCGAGCGAACCACTATCTGGGCCTCAATGCCCTCGGGGAGGGATACGGCATACCTCCTCCGTATCTCCTTTTCAGCCTCCTGTCTCATGGCATCCTCTGCCTGGTCCACAACCTGAGTCACAACGAACGGCTCAGAGAGCATGGGATAGAAGGGCTGATGGACCGAGTGGAAGATGATCAATTGAGATCCATAGGTCTTCGCGAGCTCTAACGCGTAGTGGAATGCATGGTCAGCTGTCTGAGAGAAATCCGTGCAGAAAAGGATCTTTTTGAAAAGGCCCATGTCTCACTCCTCCTCAGGGGCTGGAATTCCTCAAAGAAGGTTCTCTTTGGCGAAGTTCACGGCATTTCTGAAGATGATTACACCCTCTCCCTCCTCTGGCAAGCTCTCCCTTGTCCAGCGGGGATGATTTGTCCTGTGATGGTAGGCCTCGGGGTGGGGCATGAGGCCCATGAGCCTACCTGTGGGGTCACATATTCCGGCTATTGCCTCCAAGGACCCGTTGGGGTTCCAAGGATATTCCATGGTGGGCCTCCCGCTTTCGGGATGGATGTAACGGACCACTACCTGCCCTCCCTCGAACATCCCCCTGAGGACCCTTTCATCCGTGCAGAAGAACTTCCCCTCCCCATGCCTCACTGGGAGATAGAGCCGTTCGAGGCCTCTTGTGAAAACGCAAGGGCTTTCCTGATTCACATGGAGGTAGACCCATCTGTCCTCGAACCTTCCAGAGTCATTGAAGGTGAGTGTCACGGTCTGGGTATCGTAATCCCCATTCAGGGCGGGAAGGAGTCCCAGCTTGACCATCAACTGGAACCCGTTGCATATGCCGAGGACTAGCTTTCCGTCTCGGATGAACCTGTCGAGTTGATCCCTCAGTCTCTCGCCCGTTGTCAAGACCCTGGCATAGCGAAATCGATTGGCTGCTGCCTTCGCTGCCCCCAGGTCATCCCCGTCCAGAAACCCTCCCGGAAGAGCCAATATGTGATAATGATCGAGACTCTTCTCCCCGTAGATGAGCTCCCAGAAATGGACCAAGTCCACCTCGTCTGCGCCCCCCAGCTTGAAAGCATGCGCTGTCTCCATCTCGCAATTTATCCCATTTCCCCAGAGCACCATGACCCGCACTCGGCCCAAAACACCCCTCCCTATCACCCTCTGTGATCACGCGATTTTGACTTTCGGCCTGAATTATACGATGCGGCGAACCCAGGGGCAATGATCTTGAGGGGCATCCTTCCATGGAAGAGAATCCAGGCAAGCTAGTTCCATGCTAAGGGGGCCATTGAAAGGAAGGAAGCGGGAAAAAGGGATTGGAGTTTCCAGCACCTTTTCCAACCGGAAGGACACTGGCTTGTGGGAGATGGCAAGGCCTAGGGAGTAAAAGGCCTTCCACATTTTTGGGAGATAGAGGTATTTGGGGGGCTCTCCTCTCGAACAGGAGCTCCAAGGCTTTCTCCTGGCATGGGGTAATTCCCATGGGACGGCCTTTTTTGGGAAATTGCCTCAGAATACCTTTCTCGGAAGCCAAGTTGCCAGAGACGGGAAGGCCATGACCAAGGCAAGACCGATGATCTCCACAATGACGTAGGGTACCACTGATCTATAGATGTCCGCCATTGTTATGCTGGGTGGCACAATTCCCTTGAGATAGAACAGGTTGAATCCAAAAGGGGGTGTCATGTAACCGATTTCCATGTTTATGGTGAACAATATACCGAACCAGAGGGGATCGAATCCGTGAGCCTTCACAACTGGTAGAAAGATGGGAGCCGTTATCATCATGATGCCAGCAGGATCCAGGAACATCCCCAGGAAGAGCAGAACGGCCTGTATGAACACCATGCTCCCCCAAGGCCCTCCTGGGATGTGTTTCATGAGGTCGTGGATGAGCCCAGGGGCTCCCATTCCATGGTATGCGGCACTGAAACAATATGCGCCGAACAGTATCCAGACTATCATTCCCGTGAGCCTGAATGTCCTCAGACACGCCTCCTTGAGAAGGCTCCAACTGAGTCTCCTGTGGACAGCGGCAGAGATCAGGGCCCCCAGGACTCCCATGGCCGCTGCCTCCGTGGGAGTCGCTATGCCGGCCATCATGGATCCCAGGACCATGAAGACGATCAGGGCGGGGAGAAGGACTGCCTTGAGGGCCTTGATCTTTCTGGGCCAATCCCCGCGCTCCTCTGGAGGTAGGGCAGGGCCCAAATGCGGCTGGAAGGCGCACCTTATGGCTATGTACAAGGAGAGGAGTCCAGCTATGAGAAGACCTGGTATGACCCCTCCAGCGAAGAGCTTCCCCACAGACTCCCCTGAGATGAGGGCATAGATGATCATTATGACGCTGGGTGGGATCAATATGCCGAGGCTCCCGCCTGCATTTATGCACCCCAATGCCAGCTCCTTGTCATACTTGTACCTCAGCATGGAGGGAAGGGCTATGGTGCCCATGCTCACTACTGCGGCCCCGCTTATGCCGCACATGGCAGCAAATATGGCGCATATGGCAACCGTTCCTATGGCAAGGCCTCCCCTCAAGGGCCCGAACCAGAGATACATCATGTCGTAGAGGTCCTCTGCCACACCTGCCCTCTCGAGGATCATGGCCAGTAATATGAAGAGGGGGATTGCTATGAGGGTGAACTTGTTCATAGCCCCCCAAGTCTGGGCCGCTATCATGTAGAAGGACTGAGGTCCCCAAGTGAAATAGAGGAATATCACCGATACACCGCCCAGGACAAAGGAAAGGGGGAGGCCCAGAAGCAAAGTGAATAGCAGGGCTGAGAAGAAAAGCACCGTGAGGAGCTCTATGTTCATCCATTCCCCCTCAATGGGCCTCGCTCCCTGGGGCAGGTCCCTTCCCCATGAGGAAGAGTATATCCCTGACGAGCTTTGCCAGACCTTGGAGGAGCACCAAAAGTGCCCCCAGAGGAATTGTGAGCTTGACGGGATAGAGGGGCGGGTTCCAAGCAGATTGGGACCGCTCCAGCCTCTCCAGGGAATCCCAAGCCAAGCTTCCACCGTAGTAGAGGAGCATCACGCAGAAAGCGAAGAACACCACTGAAGTGGCGACATCAGCCATGGCCCTCCCCCTGGGTGAAAGCCTGGAATACAGGATGTCCACGTTCACATGCCCCCTGCACCAGAGGAGATGCCCGCCTGAAAGCACTACGTAAGCTCCGAATATCATCTGGGTCAGCTCGTTTGCCCAGACCGTGGGGGAGTTGAAAACATACCTCTGGAAAACCTCCAGAACCATGAGGCCAAAGATGAGGAGGATCCCCAAGGAGAGGATCCTCCCGAGCCTGTCATTGATCTTGTCTATTATGGCCAGAGCCCTGACCATTTATCCGGCTCCTTCTTCCCTCAAGTATCACCCACTTCTCTGGGGCTGATCCAAATCCCCTTTACAGGTAGCCTAGGGATTTGAGGAATTCCTTGAGCATCTCCACGGCCTTGGCGTTCTCGGGCGATCTTTTGGCCTCCTCTTCCCAGATCTTCACAGCCACCTCGGTTATCTTCTTCTGCTCCTCGGGGGGAAGGACCAACAGCTTCACTCCCTTTTCCTTCTGCACCTTGGCCAGGGTTATTGCTTCCAAATACTCGTACTCGTTGGTCCTGAACCAGAACTGCTCTTCCAAGCTCCACAACAATACTTCCTTCACATCTGGTGGAAGGGCATCCAGGGCCTTCTGGTTTATGAGCCACACATCTGTGCTCGCTATATTGAGACCTGGCTTTATGTGATACTTGCACACATCATAGAACCCCATGCTGGCTGCTCCCTGGACAGCTCCCCAATGGGCCGCATCGATGACCCCCGAGGCCAGTGCGGGATATATCTCGGGCCCTGGGATATAGGAGCCGGCTCCCCCCAGTGCTGTCAGGAACTTGGCGAGAACTCCCGAGGATCTCACCTTGAGGCCCTTGAAGTCTTCGGCCTTCTGTATCGGCTTTGTGGAGACCATCTCCGTTGGATAGACCTTGTCCGTGGAGAAATATATCCCATGGGCCTTGCATGCATCCCTCATCATCTGTTCGAACCCCAGCCCCTTGTGGAAGTACGCGCATTGCCAGACCTCTCTGAAGGCATAGGGAAGCCCTGAGGCTATCGCTGCAAGGGGGACCTGATCCATGAAGTAACCAGGGGATGCGGTCCCCATCTCTATCATTCCCCTCTTCACTGCATTGAATATCTCCGGAGACGGAACCAGGGATTCCGCAGCAAAGGGCTCTATGATCAATCTTCCATTGGTCCTCTCCTTCACCTTTTCCGCTAGCCTGATGAGGCTATCCTTGTAAGAGCTGCTCGCTGTGGGCCAGTGAGATTGGCACTTCCACTTGGTGACCTTCTCCGCTCCAAAGGAAGGCCCGCAACTTGCAACCAAAAACGTGGCTAAAAGGACGGATCCGGCTATCCAAAAGGCCCCTTTCCTGAGCATTCTTCCACCTCCTCCTCACGAGTATTTACCAGCCAGGCCCCAGATCCTGGCCAGAAAACTGGGACCCCTACGGTTCCATGGGCCCCTTCTGCAATTATGGTACCCATTGGCCTCCCAGCCTCCCCGTGGCGATCCACAGGCCCCTTCCAGAAAGCCCCATGGAAAACGAGGCGAAGGCCATGTACAGATCCGACTACACCCTGTCTACTGGAATAAATCTTTGACAAGGGCTTACCATGTGTCATCCTAGACCTACATGTAGTATCTTTGATACGAACCAACCTCAGCTTCTCAGTTTTGCCCTTTGGAGGCCGTGCCTTCTCAGCTTGTCATAGAGCACCGTCCTGTGTATCCCCAGGAGCTTCGCCGCGAGGGTCTTGTTTCCTCCACAGCGGGCCAGGGCCTTGCGTATCGCCCTCTTCTCTGCTTCGAGAAGTTCCTGCTCCAAGGTCCTAAGATCTTCCCTTAGGTCCAGAGGATCTTTTGTCCTTTTGATCTCATCTGGGAGATGCTCTTCCTTTATTGGGCCCCTTCCCGCCTCCAGAGATGCCCTCTCCAACACGTTTCTCAACTCCCTGGCATTTCCGGGCCAAGGATAGGCCACGAGCCTGTCCATCGCATCCTTCTCTATCCTCCTGGGTGCCCTGGGATTCTCCTTCCTCATCTCCTCGAGAAAATGGTAAGCCAGTCTCGGGATGTCTTCGGGTATCTCCCTCAGGGATGGCGCCCTTATGGAAAATATGGCGAGCCTGTAATAGAGGTCCTTTCTGAACCCGCCAGTGGAGAGCATCTCCTTGAGGTCCCTGTTGGTTGCGGCTATGACTCTGAAGTCCAGTAGGATGGGCTTGGTCCCCCCTATTCTCTCCACCTCCTTGTCCTGTATCACCCGCAGAAGTTTGGCCTGCAGATGTGCTGGAAGCTCCCCCACCTCGTCCAAGAATATGGTTCCTCCGTCTGCGAGCTCGAACTTCCCAGGCTTCCCACCCTTGCTGGCGCCAGTGAAAGCCCCTGGCTCGTACCCGAAGAGCTCCGATTCGAAAAGCTCAGGGGGAATGGCAGCGCAGTTGACCTTCACCATGGGTCTCTTCCCCCTTCTCGAGAGGTTGTGGATCGCCTGGGCCAGCATCTCCTTTCCCGTACCCGTCTCCCCGGTTATCAGCACTGGGAGATCCGAGGAAGCAGCCTGAATCGCCATCCTCTTGGCCTCCCTCATGGCAGCGGACTCTCCCACTATCTTGTCCAAGGTGTATCGACTCTTGTATATCTGTTCCAGCTCCCTCTCATAGTAGTCCAAGCGGCCCTCCAGTACTTCCAGTTCCCGAAGGAGCTCCCTTATCTTCTCAGGGTGCCAAAAAAGGAGCTTCCCCACTGCCCCTATGACCCTTCCTCCCTTATCCTTCAAAGGGATCCTGGCCACGAACCTCTCCCTCTCCCCGAGCCTGAAAAGTCGTCCAATCTCGGCCTTACCAGTGGAGAGGACCCTGGGAAGCTCGCTCTGGGGATTGAGTTCCCTTATGTGCTTGCCCACTATCGCGTCGCTCCCTCCGTAATAAGGCCTCGCCTGTGAGCTCACGAAACGGACCATCCCCTCCGCGTCGATCAGGATCTGGGACTCGTAAGGATTGTCGAGAAGGGCATCCAGGAGCTCCAGGGGAATGCCCTTGTAGTGATCTCCGCTCACTTACCAGGCCCCTTGACCTCTCTGCCTTGTTGACGCACGGCTCTAGTATTTCTAACATACTCAAGGAGCTAGGTCAAAGTCCCCTGCAAGGAGGGACTACGGGCCTTTTAGCCCCGAAGAGATCTCGTGAGGAGGTAGTAAGATGAGCGAGACGGAAAAGATCATCCTCGAGGCCCTCAAAAAGGCTGGCAAGCCCCTCAGACCAGGAGATGTCGCTAAACTCACGGGAAAGGACGTATCTGAGGTCTCCAAGGCCATCCAAGAGCTCAAAGAAAAAGGAAAGGTGACCTCTCCCAAAAGATGCTTCTACGCGCCCGCAGAAGGGGAGTGATGCATGGATGAATCCGCTCCCCGAGGCCCTAGAAGGGTCACGGGGAGCGAGGGAGAACATTCTCGAGAGGGGTGGGGGGAGATTTGCACCTTTTGGAACACCTACGAGATCTGGGATACCCCGTCATTCGCATGGTCCAATCCATAGGGAATCCCGTTTTGGATCTCGTAGCCATGGCCGCTACCTTCCTGGGAACCGAGGCCTTCTTCCTGATCTTCATACCTGTCTATTACTGGTGCGTGGACAAAAGGCATGGGGTGAGGCTGGCCATGGTATTCCTCTTCTCGGTCTATCTCAATAGCTTCTTCAAGGAGCTTTTCAAAGTCCCCAGACCAGACCCCTCTCTCGTCAGGGTCCTATGGGCCTCTTCGGGGGGCGGATATTCCTTTCCCAGCGGTCATGCGCAGAATGCGGTTGTCTTCTGGGGGTGGCTTGGAAGGCGGATGCCTTGGAGGAGAAGGCCCGGGATTTTAGCGGGTGTGGTCCTCGCCATCTCCCTGTCTAGAATTTACCTGGGACTACACTTCCTCCACGACGTTTTGGGGGGATGGTTTCTCGGAGGCGCCCTCCTGGCCATCCTCGTCATGGTGGACAGGAGAGTCTCCAGGGAGCCCAAAGGGTGGGAAGGGAAGGTGGTGCCGTGGCTGGGGATCCTGTTGCCTCTCCCCCTAATGGAGCTCTCCACGACCAAGGTTCAGGCAATGGTCTCAGGGGCCATAATGGGGTTCTGTGCTGGATACATGATAGAGACCCGCTACGTCCATTTCTCCCCAGGGGGTTCCAGAAGGGAGCACCTCTCAAAGCTTCTCTTGGGAGGAGCCCTAGGGGGGATCATGGGCCTCTTTCTCAAGAGGGCATTTCCCATTGGGCTTCAATGGGATTTCATCACCCACGCTATCCTGGGATGCTGGGTCTCTCTGGGACTTCCCTTCCTGTACAACAAGATTTCCTGGGCAAAGGGGGCCTCCCGTGCCTAGCGCCGAGGAGGTGAGGAAGGTGAGTAGACTCCTGGAGATGTCCTTGGGGAGACCTCTTCGCCCCAACCAAATGGACCCAATGGGCGGGCTCGTTCTCGCCATCCTCTCCCAGAACACAAACGACCGAAACAGGGATAGGGCCTTCGGGAGGTTGAGGGAGAGGTTCGGAAGCTGGGAAGAAGTGGCCTTGGCATCCCCATCGGAGGTGGAGGAGGCCATAAGACCTGCAGGTCTATCCAAGGTGAAGTCCGAAAGGATAATAAACTGCCTGAGAACATTGAAGGGCGGGGATGGCACTCTGGATTCCCTGAAGGGGATGTCCCTGGAAGAGGCGGAGGGGTTTCTGACCTCCATACCCGGTATTGGCCTCAAGACAGCGAGGTGCGTGCTCCTCTTCCAACTGGGCCTTCCAGCCTTTCCAGTGGACACCCACATAATGAGGGTCTCCAAGAGGTTGGGCTGGATTCCCGAGAAGGCCTCGGCCAGGAAGGCCCACGAGATCCTCCAGAATTCCATACCCCATGATCTGGTTTTGGATCTCCACATCAACATGATAAGGCTGGGGAGGACCCTGTGCCGCCCCAGAAATCCTCGATGCGGTCAATGTCCCCTCTTGGAGGAGTGTTCCACAGGAAAAAGGGAAAGGGCCTCTACTGCCCATGGATGAGAACAAGGGGAAATCGAGGAAGACCGCTTCGGTCCAAGGCCTCCTTGGGATCTTGGCCCTGGGGGCTTGTCTTCTCGGTTACCTGGCATGGATATACTGGTTTTTCCCTTACGGATCATCGCCTTTTCCGAAGAGTGTGGAGATCCCATTGGGGAGGTCTCTCAAGGATGTGGCACGGATCCTCGAGACAGAGGGGATAATCCTCGATTCCAGGGCCTTTTCCATCCTTTCCCATCTGAGGAAGTGCCCCAAGAACCTGAAGGCGGGGATATACAAATTCCAGGAGCCCCTTTCAGCCTGGCGAGTTCTGGATCTCTTGGACAAGGGAAGGCCAGAGCTCGTCAGGATCACCATACCCGAAGGTTGCACATTGGCCAATGTGGCCGAGAGGCTATCTGCCTCGGGCCTTGTGGCCAAGGAGAGTTTCATGAAGACCGCCAGGGATTCCCTCCTGATCTCCGAGCTCCTGGGGTTCAGGGCCCCATCCCTAGAGGGATTCCTGTTTCCCGACACTTACCTCTTTCCCCCAGGGGTGGGAGACAGGACAATTATCTCCACCATGGTGGGAAGGTTCCAGGAAATCTTCGACCCCACCATGAGGAAGAGGGCTCAAGAGATGGGCCTGAGCATCCTCGAGGTCGTCACCCTCGCTTCTCTCGTGGAGAAAGAGACTGCCATCGCGGAGGAAAGGCCCATTGTTGCCGCTGTCTTCCACAAGAGGTTGAGAATGGGAATGAGGCTCGAGAGCGATCCTTCGGTGATATATGGCATGGAGAGCTTCGACGGAAAGCTCACGAGAAAGGATCTCCTCTCACCCCATCCTTACAACACTTACCTCCACTGGGGCCTGCCTCCAGGCCCCATCTGTAGCCCAGGTAAAGAGGCCTTGAGGGCAGTCCTCTTCCCGGCTGATTGCGACTTTCTCTACTTTGTCTCGAGAAACGATGGGACCCACCACTTTTCCCGCAACCTGAAGGAACACATGGAGGCCGTGAGCCAATATCGAAGGAGCCGCAAATAGAAAGGGGACCGAAGCGTTCCTGTAAGCCGAGTTCTGTAGCCTCCCGGGGCTTGTTCAGGAGGCTCGCGGTCATTCCTCTGGGGACTCGGTTACCCGAGTCCTCTAGCGACCTTACCCGAAGGGTCCAGGCGGGCCACCCTCCCTCCGTCCTCGACGGAGAACCCTTCCTATTCGGTCTTGCTCCAGGTGGGGTTTGCCGAGCCCCTCGGTCGCCCGAGGAGCTGGTGAGCTCTTACCTCACCGTTTCACCCTTGCCCGCCGAGGGCGGGCGGTTTGTTTTCTGTGGCACTTTCCTTCCCGTCGCCGGGACTCCGCGTTACGGAGCACCCTGCCCTGTGGAGCTCGGACTTTCCTCCCACCCCGAACCGCCCAAGGCAATCGGGATGAGCGACCGCGCGGAACGCTTCGGCCCCACCACTAGCTTAGGGCTTCTTGACGCCCTTTTTCAAGTGATCTCTCACAGCCTCCCTCGCGAGATTGTCGGCCTGCATGTTCCATTCCCTCGGAACGTGCACCACCTGGCACTCCTCGAAACTCCCGAGCAGTTCCATGACCTTTCTGTGGAGCGCTGCCAAATGCCGCTTCCTCACCTTGTAAAGACCCAGGATCTGTCTCTGCATGAGCTCGGAGTCCGTATGGATCCTGAGCCTCTTGTACCCCCTTTTCCTGGCCTCTTCCAAGGCCTTGAGCATTGCCTTGTACTCGGCCACGTTGTTCGTGGTTCTCCCCAAGAATTCCTTGATATGGCCCAGCCATACCCCATCACCAGTGAAGAAGACGACCCCGAGGCCCGCAGGCCCTGGGTTTCCCCTGGATGCCCCATCCACAAACACGTGTACGAGCTCTTCCCTTTCCGTCTTGTCCTCGCTCAGTTGTGCTCCTCCAGGGTCCCCTCGTGGTAGAGGAATCGCTGACAGAAGGGACACTGAGCCATGGGCTTGCCCTTCAGGATCTCGTTGTAGAGCTGCGGAGGAATGTTGACATAACACCCTTGGCAGATTCCTCCATCTACCTTGACCACTGCCAATCCTCCACGGCTCCTGGCAACCCTCTCGTAGATCCCCATCCATGGAGGCTCGATTCGGGAGGCAACCTCTTTCCTCAAGAGCTGGACCTTGACCTCCTCGGAATCGAGCTTCGCCATCTTTTCCTCGAGCTCCTTTTTTCTCGCGGATATAGTGGCCTCCCTCTCAGCCACCTCCGCCTCCAGGGATTTGAGCTCCTCTGTCCTCCTGTCCATCTCGTCCATGAGAAGGAGGATTTCCTCCTCGAGGTCGCTATTGGCTTTCTTGGCTGCCTCTATCTCCTTGAGAAGGGCCTGATACTCCTTGTTGGTCTTGACCTCGAAGATCCTCCCCTGAGCCTTCCGGAGTTTCTCTGTCTCGACCTCGAGATCCTTCTCCTTCCTCCTTCGCCTCAACTTGAGGGAGTTGAGCTCTTCCCTCGCTTGCTCGAGGCGCCTCTTCTCCGCCTCCAGTTCCTCGTTGAGTCTTGTGATCTCTTGGGGGATCCTCTCCCGAAGTTTTCCTATCTCCGCAATGCGAGAGTCCAATCTCTGGAGCTCCAGAAGATACCTCATGCCGCTGTCCAAATGAAGCCTCCGTCCAGTCGAAATTCTTCTCCCGGGCGCTCAAGGCACCCAAAATGGATCCTTCTCGCCTTGGAACTCGAGGACCTCCAATCCCCAATTCCTCTCCTCAGAGACCTCTCTCAGGCTATGGGCTAGCCAGGAGACCAAGATCCTCTCGGTGGCGAAGTGCCCGGGGTCTATCACGGCCAGACCCATGGCCTGGGCTTGGCGGGCATCGTGATATTTCACGTCCCCGGTTATCAATGCATCTGCTCCGGCCCTTTTGGCCTCCTCCATCAGGGAGGATCCGCTCCCGCAGATCACAGCCACCTTCCTGATCATCTTCCGTGGATCACCGACGATCCTCGATGGACCCAGTTCTCCGAAGACGATCTTGCAAAGTTCCTCGAGGGTGAGTGGCCTCTCCAGGTCTCCTATCCTTCCAAGGCCGCACCCCAGTGTCTCCAGGGCCGAGAGTCCCAATTTCCTCGCCAGGAGGTCATTGGGGCCTCCCGATGACCTGTCCAGGTTTGTGTGAACACAGAGGATGCTCACCCCGCCCTGGATTGCCATCCAGATGATCTTGCCCACAGGTTCTTCCTTCACTATGGACTTGATGGGGCCGATCCATGCGGGATGGTGGACAATGAGGGCTGAGGCCCCCTTTCTCCTAGCCTCCTCCAAGGACTCCTCCGTGGGATCCAATGCCACCAAGACCCTTTCCACTCGGGCCCTTGGGTCTCCCACCTGAAGTCCCACTGTGTCCCAAGACTCCGCTGTCTGGGGCGGGAACCTCTCATCCAGCCAGCCCAGGAGATCCGCTACCGAGCATCCCATTTGGAGTTCCTACCAAAAAAAATGCACCCGCGAGGGGTGCATCCAGCGTGAACTGGCCTTCCTTTGTGTCCCGGTGCTTCTGGTTCTTCGGTTTTTGTGGACATGGGAAGCCTTCCTCTTTTCGTTATGGATGGGCCCACCTGGCCTCGAACCAGGGACCTTCCGGTTATGAGCCGGTGGCTCTTCCAACTGAGCTATGGGCCCATTCGAGAAGTCTCATCTCTCCAGGAATGTCTTCAGCCTCTTGCTCCTGCTCGGATGACGGAGCTTCCTCAATGCCTTGGCCTCTATCTGCCGGATCCTCTCCCTGGTCACCTCGAAATCCTGGCCCACCTCTTCCAGGGTATGATCAGCCTTCTCGCCTATGCCAAAGCGCATTCTGAGAACCTTCTCCTCCCTCGGGGTCAAAGTGGCCAAGACCTTTCTCGTTTGCTCCGCGAGATCTCTCCTCACCACGGCCTCCGAGGGGGATATGATCTTCTTGTCCTCTATGAAATCTCCCAGATGGGAATCCTCCTCCTCGCCAATGGGAGTCTCCAGGGAGATGGGCTCCTTTGCTATTTTAAGCACTTTGCGGACTTTGTCCACAGGAAGCTCCATCTTCTCCGCTATCTCCTCGGGGGTTGGCTCCCGGCCCATTTCCTGGACCAGATAGCGGGAGGTGCGTATGAGCTTGTTTATGGTCTCTATCATGTGAACCGGGATCCTTATGGTCCTCGCCTGATCCGCGATGGCCCTGGTTATGGCCTGTCTTATCCACCAAGTGGCATATGTGCTGAACTTGTATCCCCTCTGATACTCGAACTTGTCCACGGCCTTCATCAAGCCGATATTGCCTTCCTGGATCAGGTCCAGGAACTGCAGACCCCTATTAGTGTACTTCTTCGCGATGCTGATTACCAGACGCAAATTGGCCTCGACCAACTCCCTCTTGGCCTCGGAAGCCTCGGCCTCCCCCTCCAAGACCCGCTTGAGATCCCTCTTCAGCCTCTGAGAGCTCATCTGGGCTTCAGTTTCCACTGACTTGATCTCCTCCAAGGCCTCCCTCACCTTCTTCTCCAGCTCCACCAATCTGGCAGGAGGAATGCCCACCTCGAAGGAAAGCCTCTCCAATTCCTGGCCTCCCTTTCTCACCCTCCGGACGATCTTCTTTATATCCTTGAGGGGCATTCGGAGCTCTTCCTCGCACTCTTTGAGTCTCTTCTCCGCAGCCTCGACCCTGTCCACCATCTCCTTGAGTTTCTTGACTATGTTGTCTATGTGGCGGCTGTGGAGATTGAGCTCCCTTATGGCGTCCTGAAGGCCCTGGGATATTTCCTCGGCCCTCTTCACCACTTCCTCGTTGGGCAGCCCTGATTCCTTGAGCTCCTTCATCTGGCGATCCAGTTCCGCGACCCGGTCTATTATCTCCAGGACCCTCCTCAGATGGACATCCTCGACCAGATAGAGGTCGTCCTCGTCAACGTCCTTTATGACATCCTTTACCTTGATCTTCCCCTTCCGGAGCTGTTCTCCCAGCTCCAATATCTCCCTAATTGCCAGAGGAGAATGGCAAACCACCTGGGCTACTTTCTTCAAACCCCTCTCTATCCTCTTGGCAATTTGGACCTCTCCCTCCCTCGTCAATAGGGAGACCGCCCCCATTTCCCTGAGATAGAGTTTCACAGGATCGTTGGTCTTGCCCAGAAGGTCCTCGTCCTCCTCGGGGAGCAGACTCTCTCCCTCGAGAAGGGGAGTGGGCTCTGGGACAGTATCCACCTTCTTTATGACATCCCCCACCTCCAGATCCACATCCCCCAGCATGCCCAGGACGTCGTCGTAAGACTCCGAAGAGAGGATGTCGGAAGAGAAAACGTCGTGGACATCCTCCATGGTGGTGAAGGAGTCCTTTCCGGAAATGTCCATGAGGTGATCCAATTCTTCGTAAGGGGGCTTCTTGGCCATAAACCCCGCACCTCCCTCGAAATGAATTTCTCTTATGTGTCACATACAGGGAAGATCCCCGGTAATCATCCCTTTGATGCTGCGATGCTCAAGCGCTTTTTTTCCAGAACGAGCTGAGCCCTTCTCGCCTCCAACTCCCTCAGTCTGTCCTCGTCGTTTCTCGCACGGGCCGCTTCTATCTGGGAAACTAGGGAATGGATCTTCCTTTCCACAGCCTTTCTCCTCAATCTCCTCAGGCAATCCTCGCAGATCCTGTCCACTTCCTCGCCCACCTCGTCCATCCTTGCCATGAGCTCCGCTGCCTTCTGGCCCAGCTTTGCCTCCTGGAGCATTGCCTGTATTCGAGCTGGATCCGGAGACACGCCATCCTGAACGCAATCCCTCAATGCCCGTGCCAGCTCCCTCAGTGTGCCGTCCTGTATCTCTTCGAGGAGCTCATCGTCGAATCCTCTGGCCAAGGAGGGGTCCTGGAGAAGGCATTGGAGAAGCAACCTTTCCACCCCTGGCGACTCTGAAGCCAATGGGCTTGGCCCAGCGGCCCTCTTCCAAGGCCTTGGAGGCTCACGCCTCGTGAGCTCCTCCACCAATCCGTCATCAACTCCTGTCTTGGCTGCCACCAACTTCACGTAGTGGTCCCTGACAATGGGATCTCCAATGAGCCTCAGGCGTGGGACAATCTCCCCCAGGATCCGTCTCTTGGCCTCCGGCCCCTTGGATGAGAACCTCCCCACAGTCTTTTGGACGAAATAGTCCATCAAGGGGATTGCACCTTCTATGGCCCTGGCCATCTCCTCAGGGCCCCTCTTTTTCACGAAACTGTCTGGATCTTCCCCCTGAGGAAGCCTCACCACCTCGCCCCACATCCCAGCTTCTAGACAAAGATCCACCGCTCTCAGCGTTGCCCTTTCCCCGGCACTGTCCCCATCGAAGAGGAAAACCACAGTGGGTGCGTGCCTCCTCAGGGCCAAAAGGTGATCCCTCGTCAGGGCCGTTCCCAAGGTGGCCACTGTGTTTCTGATCCCGGCCTCGTGAAGGGCCATGGCATCCATGTATCCCTCCACAACCACTGCCTTTTCCCTCTTCCTCATTTCTCCCTTGGCCACCTGAATGCCGTAGAGACACCTGCCCTTGGAGAAGATGGCCGATTCCGGGCTGTTGAGGTACTTGGGATCCTCACCTCCCAGAGTCCTTCCCCCAAAACCGAGCACCGTGGAGTCCTCATCGAGGATGGGAAACATCACCCTTCCCCGGAATCTATCGTGACCTCGCACAAGAAGACCGGCCTCCTGAGCCTCGGAAAGCCATTTGTCTCCCAGAGCCCTCATGTGCTCGGAGAGGTTCCTCCATCCTTCAGGAGCCCAACCCAACGAGAACAGCTCCCAGGTGCTCGGAGAGATGCCCCGTCCCTGGAGGTACTCTCTGGCCTTTTTCCCCCTGGCGTCTCTCAGGGCCTCCTGGAAGAATTCCAGGGCCCTTTTGTTGACTTCCAGGAGCCGTGTCCTCTTCTCCCAAAGGGCCTGGTCCTGGGGGGGCAATCTCCTGTGGGAGACCTGCACCCCGACCCTCCTTGCCACCTCCTCCACCGCCTCGGGAAAGCTGATTCCCTTGAGCTTCATCAGGAAATGGAATGCGTTGCCTCCTGCTCCGCATCCAAAACAGTGGAAGAATCCTCGGGACTCGTTCACGTAAAAGGAGGGCTTTGAATCATGGTGAAACGGGCAAAGGGCCTGATAGGTGCTTCCAACCCTTTTGAGCTGCACATAATCTCCCACGAGCTCCACAATATTGCATCGATGGAGGATTTCTCTCACTGTCTCCTCGGGAATGAGCCCACCCACAAGCACCCCCAAAGAGCGCCGATCCTCCACTCAGCCCTTCTTCGACGCCAGGAGCTCCCGCGCCACCTGATTGACCATCTTTCCGTCGGCCCTACCTTTGAGCCTTTCCATGGCCACTTTCATCACGAGACCGAGGTCCTGTGGTCCCTTGGCCCCCACTTGGGCTATTATGGAATCGAGTTGGGCCCTGAGCTCATCCTCTCCCAGTTGCTCGGGCATGAAGGAGAGGATTATCTCGAGTTCCCTCCTCTCCTTTTGGGCTAGGTCTGGCCTGTTGCCTTTCTCGAACTGCTCTATCGATTCCTTGGCCTTTTTGACCAAGGAGGAGAGGACCTGCAGGGCCTCCTCGTCCGTGAGTTCCGCTCTCTTGTCTATTTGCCTGTTCTGGAGCGCGGATCTGATGAGCCTTATTATAGAGAGCCTTTCCTTGTCCCTGTTTTTGGTCGCAGCGAGAAGTTCCTGGTTTATTCTCTCGACTATGCTCATTTGGCCTTCTAGGCTCCGAACTGTAAACATTTAGAATATACCACCACCCCCAGGAAAGTCAACCCCCTCTCGGCCCCCCTCGGTAAACCTTCCCAGGGTCGAAGACTACCGGGTCCGCCTCCTGCCAACCTCCTCCGACGAGCTTCCTGTAAAAGCAACTCAAGTGCCCTGTGTGGCAGGCAGCTACTTTCTGCCTCACCTTGATCAAGACCGCATCTCCATCGCAGTCCAGTCTCACTTCCACAACTTCTTGGGTGTGGCCTGATGTCTCGCCCTTGCACCAAAGCCTTCCCCGAGAACGGCTGAAAAAATGGACCCTTCCTGTCCTCACCGTGAGATCCAGTGCCTCCCGGTTCATATAACCCAGCATGAGCACCTGGCCCCTTTCCCAATCCTGGATCACTGCCGGAACCAGCCCCTCCTTTCCGAATTTCACCTCCCCTTGCCAGTCTCCCTCCATTTCTCAGCCACCTCCAGGGCTTCCAGAAAATCTATGGTCCCCTCGTAAAGGGCTCTTCCTATTATCACTCCCTCCACACCCTCGTCCTCCAGTTCCTTGAGCCTCTTGAGGTCATCCAGGGATCCAACCCCGCCTGAGGCTATCACAGGAACCTCGAGGGCCCTAGCAACTCTGAGCAGCTCTTGGAAGTTGATCCCTTCCCGGGTTCCATCCCTCTCCACATCCGTGTGTATGAAGACACTCACCCCCACTGCCTCTAATCTTTTCGCCAACTCCACCGTGTCCAAGGAGGTGGTATCCTTCCACCCCCTCACAACCACCTTCCCTCCCCTTGCATCTAGGGCCACCGCAATCCTCCCGGGCCATCTCTCGCAGGCTTGGGCCACGAGCTCCGGGTTTTCAACTGCCACAGTCCCGAGCACTATCCTTCGCACCCCTGCCGACATATAGGCCGAAGCCAATTGGAGATCCCTTATCCCCCCTCCCAGCTGAATGGATGCGCCGACGGATCGCGTTATCTCCTCCACTATCTTCCTGTTCCCGGGTCTTCCCTTCAGGGAGCCGTCCAGATCCACCACGTGTATCCACTGGGCCCCCAACTCCCACCACTTCCTGGCCACTTCCACGGGATCCTCGGAGAATACGGTTTTCCTGGACGGATCTCCTCGCAGAAGGCGCACTGCTTTGCCTTCGAGAAGGTCCACGGCTGGTATCACTAACATGGAAAGGATCTCATTGCTCGAGGGGGATCTGTGCCACTAGTTCCCTCATTCCAAAGCGGGCGAGCTCGTTGGCAGTGAGCCACCTAGCTCCCCTCTCCATAAAGGTTCCCAGATCCCAGATGTTCTCGCTCAGAGACTTCTGGGTCTCGTCGAATCCACCGATCCACAGGGCCTCGCCCGTTCTCACATCGACCAGATACAACTCGAATGCCACCGAGGCCGGATTCCAGGTGGCAGCGGGTCCTCCAGTCCTCTCCCGATATCTCCAGACGCTCCCCACCAAGACGAGATCCACTCCCATCTTTTGACCCGCTCTCCTTCCTATGGTGAGGGGCGTATCTGTGGCTTCATCCTTGGGAAGCCCTTCCCACACTGCGATGGAGTGATCCAGCGATTCCACTTTGCCGCCGAAGCGACTCACCATGGCCTCGTGGGCCATCCTTGTAAGGGTATCCTCAGCCCCTGGAACGAGACCCGCCTTGTCGAACCAGAGCATACCGAGGGGACAATTCAGGGTCTGCCCCGGCTGAGCGGGGTGCCTACCCTTGAAGAAGGGAAGGACCCCTATCTTCTCCGGCCTCACCATCGAGAGCCTGGGATGGGCATAAGTGGTGAAGCGTTCAGGAGGGGTGCATCCGCCCAAGGCTATGGCCAGCAGTACCATCAAACAGGTCCCCGCGATCCTATGGCCTCTCATTTCCTCACTCCCTTCCATGGACAACTGGAGCTTCAGTCCACAATTCCCTTGGTTGAGGGGACTCCCTTTGTTCTGGGATCCAACGAGATGGCTTCTCCCAAGGCCCTACCCAAGGCCTTGAACGTGGCCTCCATGAGGTGATGGGGATCTCCCTCTTCCAATACATGGACATGGAGGGTGATGCCAGCCTGAAGGCTCAGGGCCCTCATGAATCCTTCCATCAAGCTAATACTGAAGCCACCTGGAACCTGCCCGATCCTTGGACCCCTGTACAGGAGATAGGGCCTTCCGCTGAGATCCAAGCTCACAGCGACCAGACATTCGTCCATGGGGATCTGGATACTGGCGAACCTCCTCACTCCCTCGGCAGAAGCCAGAGCCTCTCTCAGGGCCTTTCCCAGACATATTCCCACATCCTCCACTGTATGATGGAGGTCGACCTGGAGGTCTCCTCTGGCCTGGACCTCGAGATCGAACCATCCGTGGCGAGCCAACTGGCAAAGCATGTGGTCGAAAAACGGTATTCCCGTCGAGACCTGAGTCCTCCCAGATCCATCCAGACAGAGCCGGAGGGTGATATGGGTCTCTGTGGTCTTTCTCTGGACTGAGGATTGCCTCATGTTTCCTTTCCGCCCCTTCGGCACATGGGGCTGCGAGGGCTCTTCTGTGAAGGAGGCCCTGGTGGAGATGAGGGGATTTGAACCCCCGACCCCTGCCTTGCGAAGGCAATGCTCTCCCGCTGAGCTACATCCCCACGGGTCTTATCCAAACTAGCAAATCCCGATTCACCCGTCAACAGAGGCGACGAAACTCGATCTCCCAATGACGGGGGAGTCCCCTCGCATCCCCTCCCCCGTTAACCGAGGGCTCAGGGGGCCACTTCCACTTTCCCCTCCAGGAAGGAGACCTCGGTGAAGGTGCAGCGGCCCTAGAGAGACGGGATGCCCTCGAATCCTGAGATCCTCGGCCAGCAAAAAGGATTGACAAGGGAGCCCAGTTGTCGCCACTATCTCAGGGGAAAAGTGCCTCGGAAAAAAGGGGGGACGAAGATGTTCGAGCATGGCAAGACCTCGGCTGTGGATGGTGCCAGGGGGAGATTTCCTCTCAGGAGATTCCTTCTCGTTTTGGCCATATCGGTCGCTGCGGCAGTGGGTTATGGATCTTGCTTGACCTATATCGGGCCAAATGAGGTGGGGATAAAACAGGTGATGATAGGCTTCAAGAGGGGCATCCAGAGGGAGCCCTACGAGACTGGTTTTCGCTTCGTTCTTCCAGAGCCCTTCGAGAAGATGCACAAGTTTCCCAAATCCATCCAGGTCCTGGAGCTCAGCAACAATCCCATAACCAAGTCCCAGTTCGCGAGGCATGAAAGGGCAGCTTACATCCAGACATCGGATGGTTTCTTCGTGGAGGTGGATGCCTCTGTCCTTTACAGGATTGTGGACCCCTATCAGGTCTTCGTCACATTGGGCCCTGGCAGACTTTTCGAGGACAACGGAATCGTCCCCAGGGCAGAGCCCATACTGAAGCAGACATTGGGTCAGCTCACCACAGAGGAGTTCTACAACAGCCCCTTGAGGCTCCAGAAGGTTCACGAAGCGAGGGACATAATGAACGAGGAGTTGAGACCCAAGGGGATCCAGGTGGAGCACGTGCTCATCAGGTACTTCCAGTACAGCGAGGAGATCCAGAAGAACATAGAGGAGAAGAAGATCAAGGATCAGCTAGTCTTCAAGAATCAAGCGGAGGCCAGGGCTGCCTCGGAGATGGCCAAACTCAAGAAGACCGTCGAGGAGGGAAGAGCAGCCGTGGCGGTGAAGCTTCAAGAGGGAGAGGCATATGTCACGAGGAAAAAGGCCGAGGCGGAACTCTACTCGAGGAAGACCAAGGCAGAAGGGGATCTTCTTGTGAAGATGGCGGAAGCGGAGAGGACGAGACTGAAAAACGAAGCCCTAGGGGGGCAAGGGGCCAACCTGTTGGTGGGGCTCCAGATGGCGGAAGTGTACAGGGGATTGCAGCTCATAGTCCTCCCCTCGGATGGCTCGTCCGGGCTCAACCCCCTGGATCTCAAAAGCACTCTCAGGATGCTGGAGATAGATGCCAAGTAGGATCTCGAGAGCCGGAAACCAGGAGGTAATCCCATGAAGAATGTGACGAGAAGAGGCAGAGGGTGGATACTTCCCATCATGTTTCTCGGATTTGTCTCGGGCTGCATGCCCTATTCCACGGGTCCCACGGAGGTGGGAGTTAGGACCATAAAGTTGGGGATATTCAGGAGTGCTGGGGTGGAGCAGAAGACCTATGGCCCAGGGGCAACTTACTGGTTCGTGCCCGTGATAAATGACTGGCACACCTTCGATACAAGGCTACAGGTCCTGGAGATGACACTGCATCCCGGCCGAGGGGACAGGGAGGGAAGGGACGATCTCGTGTTCAAGACCATCGACGGTAACGACATAAGCCTCGATGTGATAATCTCTTACAGGATAGACCCTACAAAGGCCCCTCACATACTGCAGTTCGTGGCCAAAAGCGACGAGGAACTCAAGGAGAGCCTCGTGAGGACCGTGACGAGAAGCTCCCCCAGGGACATCTTCGGAGAGCTCAGGACAGAGCAGCTCTATGTGGCCGAGGAAAGGGCGAAAAAGGCAGCTAGGGCAAAACAGATCCTGAACGAGATCCTCAACCCTTACGGGATAATAGTGGAGAACGTGCTGACCAAGGATTACCGGTTCAATCCAGCATATGAGAAGGCCATAGAGGAGAGAAAGGTAGCGGACCAGCTCGCTGAGAAGGCCAAGAGCGAGACCAGAGCGGCCGAGGAGGAGTGGAGAAGGAGGCTCCAGGATGCCATAGGAGAGGTCAACCAGATGGTGGCCAAAGCCGACGGAGAGTTTCTCCAGGCCAAGATAGAGGCTGACGCTTACTACGCTCAACAGGAGATGATCGCCAAGGCCATAAGGGCAGAGGCGGAGGCGGAGGCCAAGGGCCTCGAGGAGATGGTTCAGGCCCTTTCAGGAAAGGGAGGGGAGACCATGGTGAAGCTCAAGCTCGCCGAGGCCCTGCAGGGCAAGTCCATCTTGATCCTGCCAGTGGGTGGAGGCGGGCTCGATTTGAGAACAACCGACATAAACAGGCTCCTCGAGCTCTATGGACTCAAGGGCATCTCCAAGGAAGAGAGGGACACGGGCAAGAGTCCAACTCGAAAAGGAGAATCCATCAGGTAGAACTCAGGCGCCAATGAGTTTCACCCACACAGTCCTGGTTCTGGGTCCATCGAACTCGCAGAGGAAGATTCTCTGCCAGGTCCCCAGCCGGACCTTTCCCCCTTGGACCACAAAGGCCTGAGATGAACCCACGAGAGTTGTCAGGATGTGGGAGTCGGCATTGCCTTCCCTGTGGTGGTAAGGGCCTGTCCTCGGAACCAATCGGGCCAGATGTTCCAGGATATCCCTAGCTACGGCAGGATCTGCCCCTTCATTTACAGTCACGCCACATGTGGTATGGGGAATGTAAACGATGCATAGGCCTTCTTTGGCCCCAGACTTGGAAAGGAGGGAGTTCACCTGGTCTGTGATGTCCACCATCTCCATTCTCTGGTTTGTGCGAACCGTGAACTGCTCCAAGAAGTCACCTCCACGAGCCGGGGATCTCTCTTCGATATTACCAGGAAGCCCCTGCCAATATCCAGAGCGCCTCGGAAGAAAACTCTTTCCCAGGAAAGGATGCAATCTCCCCAAAGGGTGGCCAGGCCCTGGGGATTGATGTACCAGAGTCATGGGCCTTGGAGAATGATCCGGGCTAGATACCTGGGGCCAATTGTGGTAATTAGAACCAAGCTCCGAGAAAGGGCGGAAGGTGGAGTTGGCAACAGAGGGCTTTCCAAAAAAGGAGGGAGCAGATGGCACCGAGCACAGCAGTCGTGAAAGACCCGATTTTCATGGAGCACAACCCAGGGCCATACCATCCAGAAAGCCCACAGAGGCTCAGGGTTCTTTACCAGATGCTCGAGGATCCAGAGATCCGAGGTGGATTCCTGGAGCTCAAGCCCAGGGAAGCGAAGAGAGAGGATCTCGAGAGGGTACACGATCCCCGCTATATCGACAGGATCGCCGAGACTGCGGGAAGGCCCAGGACCTCCCTGGATCCAGACACCCAGACCTCGGCCCGCTCCTATGAAGCGGCACTGATGGCTGCGGGGGGCTGTCTCGAGGCCATAGACAGGATCATGGCGGGAGAGATAAAGAACGCCTTCGCCATGATAAGACCTCCGGGCCATCATGCGGAGGCCTCCAGGGCCATGGGATTTTGCCTCTTCAACAACGTGGCCGTTGCGGCAAGGTACGCCCAGGCCTCCCACGGTATCGAGCGAGTGATGATCCTAGATTGGGATCTCCACCACGGCAACGGCACCCAATGGATTTTCTACGAAGATCCCACGGTGTTTTACGGCTCCACCCACCAGTTTCCCTACTATCCAGGCAGTGGGTCCTTCCAGGAGATTGGAAAGGGCAAGGGGGCCGGTTACACGGTGAACGTTCCCCTCTCTGTGGGCCACGGCGATGCCGAGTATGTCGGCATATACCGGAGAATATTCTGCGCCATAGCCAGAAGCTTCAAACCCCAACTCCTCATAATCTCTGCAGGCTTCGACATTTACAGGGGCGATCCCCTGGGAGGTATGGGAGTGAGCCCAGAGGGTTTCGGCCTCATGGCCAGGGTCCTCCTAGAGATGGCTGAGGAGGTCTGCGGGGGAAGGGTGCTCGTGGCCTTGGAAGGGGGCTACGATCTTCAGGGCCTGAGGGAAGGGGGAAAGGCAGTCCTTATGGAGATGATGGGCAAGAGGAGTTCCTCCCTCGATCCCCGAGAGGTGGAATCTGGGGGAAGGGCCCGCGTAGATGCCCTCCTCAAGAGGGTGAAAGAGATCCACGGAGATAAGTGGGGGGAGGTGCTGATTTGAGTATCACCAGGGAAGATGTGGAGCACGTGGCTAGACTCGCCAGGCTCCGTTTCCAAGAGGATGAGATGGAGCGAATGACAAAGGAGCTGGGGAGCATTCTCGAATACATGGAGCAGCTCAGGGAGGTGGACACAACGGGGGTCGAGCCCACAACCCATGCCATAGAGCTCTTCAATGTCTTCAGGGAGGATGAAGTGAGGCCCTCGATGGATGTGGAAGAGGTCCTCGCCAATGCCCCTGGAAGAAAAGGAGACACCTTCCGAGTGCCGAAGATCATCGAGTGAAGGACCGGCCCTGAGTGAGTGGATGAGGGCCGCGGAGGCGAGGCTCATGGAACTTTGGGAATTGACCATATGGCAGGCCAGGGAACTCCTCCAGAAAGGGGAGCTCACCTCAGAGGAACTGACGAGGGCTCTCCTCGAGAGGATCTCCAATGTAGAGCCCAAAATACACGCCTTCATAACCATCTGTGGAAAAGAGGCTCTGGAGCAAGCGAGGGAGGCGGACCGGCTCCTCAGGGAGGGCAAAAGGAGCCCGCTGCTCGGAATTCCAATAGCCCTGAAGGATGTCCTGTGCACAAAGGGAACGCCCACCACTTGTGGATCCCGGATCCTGGAGAACTTCGTTCCTCCCTTCGATGCCACTGTGGTGAGGAAACTCAGGGAGCAGGGAGCGGTCTTTCTCGGCAAGACCAACATGGATGAGTTCGCCATGGGGTCCTCCACTGAACACAGTGCCTTTGGCCCTACTCGAAACCCTTGGGACCTGGAGAGGATCCCAGGAGGTTCCAGTGGCGGGTCCGCAGCTGCAGTGGCAGCCCATGAGTGCCTGGGAGCACTGGGCTCTGACACTGGAGGATCCATCAGGCAGCCGGCCTCCTGTTGCGGTATAGTGGGGCTCAAGCCGACCTACGGAAGGGTCTCCAGGTTCGGGCTCGTGGCCTTCGCATCCTCTCTGGATCAAATAGGGCCCATGACCAAAGATGTAAGGGACTGCGCCATACTCCTGGAGGCAATATCTGGCCATGACACCAAAGACTCGACCTCCATTCCCGTTCCAGTCCCACCCTACGAATCGTGCCTGGAAGCGGACCTGAGGGGGATGAGGGTGGGATATCTGGAATCGTCGGAGGCAGAGGGACTGGATCCAGAGGTCAAAGAGGCTGTGAAGAGGAGCCTCGAGATCATGGAGGGGATGGGGATGGAGCTCATCCCGGTCAGACTCCCTCACATGGCCTATGCCCTTCCATCCTACTATCTCGTTGCGCCAGCCGAGGCGAGCTCGAACCTCGCCCGATACGACGGAGTGAAATATGGCTTGCGCTGCGGAGAAGAGGAAGGCCTCATGGAGATGTACCTTTGCACCCGCTCCTTGGGGTTCGGGCCAGAGGTCAAAAGAAGGATAATGCTGGGCACTTATGCCCTTTCAGCCGGGTATTACGAGGCTTACTACAGGAAGGCTTGCCAGATAAGGACCCTCCTCGTGAGGGATTTCAAAGAAGCATTCGGCAAGTGTGAGGTGATAGTGTCACCGACTTCTCCCACAACCGCGTTCAAGTTGGGCGAGAAGCTCCACGATCCCATAGAGATGTACCTGAGCGACTATTTCACCATCCCTGTGAACATGGCTGGCCTTCCAGCAATAAGCATCCCTTGCGGCTTCGACTCCAGGGGACTCCCCATAGGGGTCCAGATAATCGGAGACTTGCTCCAAGAAGAGAGGATATTGCAAGTGGCATATGCGCTGGAAAGAACATTGGATCTCGAGAAGGGGTCTCCTCCTCTTTGATGGAACTGAGCTCATGGGGCTAAGTATTGGGCGAAAATCCGGGGAATCTCGTGGATCCTCATGTGAGCTTCAGGAGGAGCAAGGGGAGAAATGGGCCCGGATGAGTGGGGTGGCAGTGTGCAGATCCATGATCAGGGCGAGGGAAGGGGTGAAGGAAAATGGAAGAATTTGAGCCCGTAATCGGCCTCGAGGTGCATGCGCAACTTTTGACCCGCAGCAAGATCTTCTGCGGATGTTCCACCTCCTTCGGAGCGGATCCCAACACGCATACATGCCCAGTGTGCTTGGGGATGCCGGGGGTGCTTCCCGTTCTCAACAAGAAGGTGGTGGAATTCGCCATGAAGCTTGCCATTGCGACCCACTGCCAGATAGCACCCGTGAGCATATTCGCGAGGAAGAACTATTTCTATCCCGACCTTCCCAAGGGTTACCAGATCTCCCAGTACGAATCCCCACTCGCCACCGGTGGATATCTGGAGATCTCCCTCCAGGACGGTAGAACCAAGAAAGTAGGGATAAGAAGGATTCACATGGAAGAGGACGCTGGAAAGCTGATCCACGACGAAAGAAAGCCCTTCAGCTACGTGGACTTCAACAGGACGGGAGTTCCCCTCCTCGAGATAGTGTCCGAGCCAGACATCCGCAGCCCAGAGGAGGCAGTGGAGTACCTCAAGGCCTTGAGAGAGATTCTGGTCTATTTGGAAATATGCGATGGGAACATGGAGGAGGGAAGCTTCCGCTGCGATGCCAATGTCTCAGTGAGGCCCATGGGCCAGCAGTATCTGGGGACCAGGACAGAGGTGAAGAACATGAACTCCTTCAGGAATGTCCAGAGGGCCCTCTCTTACGAGATCCAGAGGCAGGTGAAGATCCTCAAGGAGGGTGGCACGGTGCTCCAGGAGACCCGCTTATGGGATGAGGCCCGACAGGTGACCTATTCCATGAGGGGCAAAGAGGAGGCTCACGATTACAGGTACTTTCCCGATCCGGATCTGGTCCCATTGAGAATCGACCGAGAGTGGATGGAATCCGTGAGAAAGACCCTCCCCGAGCTTCCAGATGCCAAGAGGGCCCGCTTCATCTCCCAATACGGTCTCAGACCCTACGATGCGGAGGTTCTCACCTCATCCAGGGAGCTCGCGGATTATTTCGAGGCTTGTGTGGAGAAATTTCCCGACCCCAAGCATGTCTCCAACTGGGTGACCGGGGAACTTTTGGCCCTCCTCAACAGGGATGGTAAGAGCCCCAAGGAATGTCCCATAACGCCCGAACACCTGGCACGGATGCTCTCTCTGATGAAGGACGGGCGAATAACGAGGAGGATCGCCCAAGGTCTTTTCGAGGAGATGTACGAGACGGGCCAAAGCCCGGATGAGATAGTGTCTCGCAAAGGCTGGGCAATGGTCTCGGACAGGGAGGAGTTGGTTGGAGTTGTCGAGGAGGTCCTGAGGGAGAATCCCAAAGAGGTGGAGGCCTTCAAGGCTGGGAAAGAGAAGCTCATGGGGTTCTTCATGGGAGAGGTGATGAAAAGGACAAGAGGTCAAGCTGATCCCAAACTGGCTCAGGAGATCCTCAGGGAGAGACTAAAAGGTTGAGAGGGAAGGGGAGCTAGTGGAGGTAGAGATGGTGACAGCCCAGGAGGAATGTCTCTCTGGCTTCAGGACAATAGAGTGGAAGGAAGGGAAGGTGGTGATGCTGGACCAGAGGCTTCTGCCCCAAAGGGAGGTTTACAGGGAGCTTGCCACCGTGGGCCAGGTGGCAGAGGCCATAAAGAAGATGGTCATAAGGGGGGCTCCGGCCATAGGGATTGCGGCTGCCATGGGCCTCGCACTTGTGGCCAGGAACTACAAGGGAAGGTCCATGGAAGGGCTCCTTTTGAGACTCGAGAGGGGGGCGGAGTTGCTTCTTTCCACCAGGCCCACGGCCGTGAATCTGCAATGGGCCATAAGAAGGTGCCTGGATGTGGCGAAAAAGGCCCGACACATGAAGGTAGAGGAGATATCCCAGCTTCTCGTGGAGGAAGCCCAGAGAATCCTCAGGGAAGATGTGGAGGGAAACGTTGCCCTCGGGGATTTCGGAGCGAGTCTCGTTCCAGAGGAAGGGAATATCCTGACCCACTGCAACGCCGGTGCACTGGCAACAGGGGGCTACGGCACAGCCCTGGGAGTGGTGAGGTCAGCTCACAGACAGGGGAAGAGGGTGAGGGTCCTAGCTTGCGAGACAAGACCATTTCTGCAAGGGGCTAGGCTCACGGCATGGGAAATGAAGAAGGCAGGGATTCCAGTGACAGTCATTGCTGACAATATGGCGGGCCACTTCATGAAGAGGAGGGAAGTGGATCTGGTCATAGTTGGAGCAGACAGGATAGCTAGAAATGGCGATGTGGCCAACAAGATCGGAACGTACACCCTCTCTGTCCTCTGCAAAGAGCATTCGGTCCCCTTCTATGTGGCAGCTCCCCTCTCCACCTTCGATCCCTCTTTGGGCTCAGGAGAGGAAATCCCCATCGAGGAAAGGGATCCCGAGGAGGTATTGAGGGTAGGGAGGATGAGAATTGCCCCAGAGGGGGTATCGGCGAGGTACCCCGCCTTCGATGTCACACCCAATCACCTCGTGTGGGCGATAATCACCGAGAAGGGTATCCTGAAAGCCCCGTTCCAAGAGAGGATTCAAGCTCTCCTCCTCAACCGAAAGGTGTAAGACCAGGGTCGTTCATTCCAGATGTGTGATAAAGGCCCAGGACCGAGATCCTTCCCCGGGCTTTCCTCTCGACGTCCCGGGATTATAATGCACCGAGAGACTCGATAAAGGAGAAGAGCCCTTGAAGAGATCCTTGATCAAGGAGTTCCGCAAGATAGTGGGCGAAAAGAGGTGTCTTTGGACCCCTGAAGACCTCTACGCTTATTCCCACGACTGTTATGCCAGGGGAAACCCGGAGCTCGTCCTGATCGTCAAGAGCTCCGAGGAAGTATCCTCGATTCTTCGCATAGCCAATAGGGAGGGGATCCCAGTGACACCGAGGGGGGCTGGCACGAGCCTCTGTGGGGCGACAACCCCCATTCGTGGAGGCATAGTCCTCGCCACCAATCAGATGAACAGGATTCTGGAAGTGAGCCACGAGGACAGGCTCGCTGTAGTGGAGCCAGGGGTAGTGACCCTGAGACTCCATCAGGCAGTGGAGTCGGTGGGGCTTTTCTATCCTCCGGATCCTGCCTCATCGGCCATGTCCCTCATAGGAGGCAATGTGGCCACAAATGCTGGAGGCCCCAGATGTCTCAAGTATGGGGTGACGAGGGATTATTTGATGGCCCTGGAGGTAGTTCTGGCCGATGGAGAGATCTTGAGGACAGGAAGCCGTGCAGTGAAGGACGTGACTGGTTACGATCTCACACGCCTCATGTGTGGTTCGGAGGGGACCCTTGGGGTCATAACTCGCATAACAGTGAGGCTCATCCCCAAGCCCGAGTGCAAGAAAACGATCCTCACGAGCTTCAAGACAGTGGAAGAGGCAAGCCAAATGGTCTCCATGATAATCGGTGCTGGGATTCTCCCCACTACCCTGGAATTCATGGATCATGCCTACATAAGGACTGTGGAAGATTTGATGCATCTGGGGCTCCCCGTAGAGGCAGGGGCGATGCTTCTCATAGAAGTCGACGGTTTCCGCGAAGCTGTGGAAAGACAGGCAAAGATGATAGAGTCCTTTTGCAGAGAGCGTGGAGCCCTTGGAGTGCAGGTGGGGATGACCCAGGAAGAGAGCGACCAGCTCTGGGCCGGAAGGAGGATGGGCACAGTGGCCCTCATGAGATCAGCCAAATTGATGATCTCCCATGATGCCACTGTTCCAGCTAGCAAGATCCCGGACATGGTCGCCCACACTCACAGGATAGCCCGAGAGGCCGATCTCAAGGTCGTGATCATAGGCCACGCAGGAGATGGCAACATGCACCCAATTTTTCTCCTGGACCCCTCGAGGGAAGGGGAGATGGACCGTTTTCGCAAGGCCTCGGAGGAGCTTTTCCAGTTCACTGTGAGATGCGGTGGTACGCTTTCCGGGGAGCATGGAATAGGTATCGAGAAGAACCCCTTCCTCCGTCTCCAGGTGGACGAGGTGGGAGTGAGGACAATGAAGGCAATAAAAGCGGCCCTGGATCCCAAGGGGATACTCAATCCCGGAAAGTTCGTTTGAACTCGAGGGGAAGGATGCTTTGAGGCGGAAAGAGGAGAGAAGATGTTCACGAGGGAAGAGGCACTGGCTGAGGCCATCAAGTGCTCTGGTTGCGGGTTCTGCTTGTCAGTCTGTCCGGTGTACGAGGCAGTGGGAATAGAGACCCTATCCTCTAGGGGGAGGGTGGACACCCTGAGGGGAGTGCTCTTGGGCCAACTCGAGCTGAGCGAAAGGATGATGCAGATTTTGGATACCTGCCTTCTCTGCAGAGCTTGCGAGGAGGTATGCCCCCCTGGGGTCAAGCTCCATCGGGTCCTCATGGAAGGAAGGGCCAAAGCCGTGAGACAGAGGGGCCTTCCATGGGCCAAGAGGCTGGCCTTCAGAAGGCTCCTCAAGGACAGACGCTACCTCTCTCGGGCTCTGGGATACTTGAGACCGCTCCTCAAAGAGGATAGAGGGATTCCAGGGAGCAAGATAAGGCACCTTCCCAGTCTCTTCTCAGGGCTTGCGGGGGGAAGGGGTCTTCCTCCCATCGCCTCCAGACCTTTGAGGGCAAGGGTTGGGCCTGTGACAGCGCCCGTCGGAAATCCCAGGGGGAGGGTCGGTTTCTTCTCCGGATGCTACATGGAATTCGTGGAAACTGGGATGGGGGATGCGACAGTTGGGGTCCTGTCCCAGGAAGGTTTCGAGGTCTTCTACCCGAGAGAGCAGACATGCTGTGGCGCCCCTGCCCTTTACAGCGGGGATGTGGAGGATGCGCTGGAGATCGCCTTGAAGAACGCAAGGGCCTTCTTGTCCCAGAAACTGGATTCCGTGATCGTAGGTTGTGCCACCTGTTTCGACTGCCTCAAGAAGGGGTACAGCTCCCTTTCATCCTTTCTCCAAGGGGAGGAGAAGGAGATGCTGGAGGAGTTTTCATCCATGGTGGAGGAGTCGAGTTCCTTCCTGGTGAAAAAAGGTCTCTCCAGGAGGAGGCGCCTTTCGAGCCCGAACCTGGTCACCTATCACGATCCCTGTCACCTATCACGAGGAGGAGCAATAGCGAGGGAACCGAGGGAATTGCTGGCCTCCATAGAGGGCTTGGAGCTGAAGGAGATGTCCCAGCCAAGGAGATGTTGCGGGGGCGGAGGATCCTTCGGGCTGGCTCATCCCGAGATCTCCATCGAGATAGGAAGGTGGAAGGTCCAGGACATCCAGGCCACGGGAGCGAAGATAGCGGTGACGAGTTGTCCAGGCTGCATCCTCCAGATCCAGGAAGTGGCAAGAAGGGAAGGTGCGGAGATAAAGGCGGTCCATCTAATGGAGCTCCTCCATGGAGCCCTTTGAGGCCCAAAGTGGAAGAATCACCCTCGCGCCCCATAGCCAGGGAAATCCATAGCGGCCTTCTCTGCAAGGGTAGCGGGAGATTCTCCTCCTCCGTTCCAGGCCTCTCCTACAGGTGACCTTTTTTGCTTGCCTGGATCATCCACTCCTGGGCATGATCCAGGCAAGGCTGTGTGGTGGGCTATGGCCTATTTCAGCCAACGGGCTTGGGTTTGCACAGATCCTCCTCTTTCACCGCAACTCTTCCACAGTTCTCGCAAAAGTACTTTATCTCTTGAAGCTTGGGCTTGCATATATGGCGTTTTTTCGAAGACTGGGCGCCACAATATTCGCATGTATAAATCTTCCCAGCCTCTGTGGGATCGCAGAGGTGTCCCGCCTCGGGTGAAACCGCCCCGCAGGTCTTACAAGTGTACATTGCCATGGCTTCCCTCCTTCTCTCTTTTTTCCCGGGGCCTTTCCCGCCCCGAGTTGCCTTCAGTCTAACCCAGCAATGGGATGTTTCAAGGCCTGAGGATCTTCGCCATCCTCGCCCGAGGGATCCCCACAACCCCATCGAGGACCTTGCCCCAGGGGTCTCCCACAAGGGGGCCATGGGGCTATATCCATTGGGTGGGGAGGCGGCCTCCCAGTTGACCGGGATGGATGGCTATGGTACAAGCTTGTAAGGGCCGCGGGGCCATGGGCCCCCTTAAGCTTTTCGGTCGGAAAGTTTCCTTACCAGGACCTCTCTCCAAAAGCTCCAGGAGTGTCAGGTGGAGCTCAAAAGGATCATCGAAGGGCTTCTTTTCGCGAGTGGAGAGCCTCTCACCATCTCCAAGATCCATTCTCTCATCGAGGGGGCTGACAGATGGGCCATAAAGGAGGCCATAGAGGAGCTGAGGAGGGAATACGAGTCCTCGGGGAGAGCCTTCCGGGTGACCGAGGTGGGTGGGGGGTATCAATTGAGGACCATCCCCGAGCTCGCCCCCTGGATCAGGCGCCTTTCCAAACATGCTCCTCCAAGGCTTTCCCGCGCGTCTCTCGAGACCTTGGCCGTGATCGCTTACAGGCAACCAGTGACCAGGGCAGAGGTGGAGCACATCCGCGGGGTGGACTGTGGAGCAGTGATGAGGGGGCTTGTGGAAAAGGGCCTCGTCAAGATCCTTGGAAGGAAGGATGTCCCGGGGAGGCCCCTCCTCTATGGGACATCCAAGAGGTTCCTGGAGGTCTTTGGGCTCAAGGATCTGAGCAGTCTTCCTCAACTGTCCGAGGTGGAGGAGTTGGTCTCCTCGCATGTCCGAGAAACAGAGGACCCAGGTCAAGGAGAAGGGGAAAAAGGCCATAGCCATGATGCGCCTCTCTAAGATGTTGGCCAGGGCTGGTGTTGCCTCGAGGAGAGGGGCCGAGGCCTTGATCCTGGAAGGGAGGGTCACGGTCAATGGCCGGAAGGTCTCGGAGCTTTCCACCAAGGTCCAGCCCGGGGTGGACGTCGTGAGGGTGGATGGGAAGGTGGTCCCATGGACCTTCTCGCCCATTTACATCCTTCTCAACAAGCCCAAGGGCGTGGTGACGACCCTCAAAGATCCCCTCGGCAGGCCCACGGTGAGGGATCTTCTGAAGGGCATCCACAGGAGGGTCTTTCCCGTCGGCAGGCTGGACTTCGACACAGAGGGAGCCCTCCTTTTGACCAACGATGGGGAGCTCGCCCATCGGCTAATGCACCCCCGCTATGGGGTCGAGAGGACCTACCAGGCAAAGGTCAAGGGAATTCCCACCCAGGAGGCGCTCAGGAGGCTGAGAGAGGGGGTGAGACTGGGGGATGGAGAGGCCGCGAGGGCCAAGGTGAGGGTCCTGAAGGTGCTCAAGGCGAACTGCTGGCTCGAGATAACCATCTCCCAGGGCAAGTACAGGGAGGTGAGGAGGATGTGCGAGGCCGTGGGGCATCCGGTCCTGGCCCTCAAGAGGACGAGGTTTGGGCCCATCTCCATAAAGGGGCTGCCCCGGGGCTCTTTCAGACATTTGACCCCAGTGGAAGTGAGAAAGCTCAAGGAACTCACTTCCTCGGCCGAGGTCCGCACCCCAGTGGAGAGAAAGGACCCCTCTTCCACCTCCGAGGAGGCCTGAAGATGGAAAAGGTGCTGGATGGCAAGGAGTTGTCTGAAAGGAATAGGAGGGTCTCTGTCCTCCCTCCCCACGTGGTGGAGAAGATAGCAGCAGGAGAGGTGGTGGAGAGGCCTTCATCGGTCCTCAAGGAACTCGTGGAGAATTCACTCGATGCTGGTGCTCGAAGAATAGTGGTGAGGGCGGAGGGAGGGGGAGTAGGTTCCATAGAGGTGTCCGATGACGGGTGCGGCATGGAACCAGAGGATGCCCTTGAGGCCCTCAAACGCCACGCAACGAGCAAGATAAGGAGCGTGGAGGACCTCTCCCGTATCACCACCCTGGGCTTCAGGGGAGAGGCCCTATCCTCCATAGCATCGGTAAGCTGCATGGAGATTGTGACCAGGCCAAGGCACAGGGAAGAGGCCACGAGGATCCTGGTCGAAGGAGGTAGGATCCTGGAGGTGAGCCCATGGGGCGGGCCAGTGGGGACCAGGGTAAAGGTGGAGAAACTGTTCTACAATGTCCCTGCGAGGAGAAAATTCCTGAGGTCCGAGGCCACTGAGTCCCACCATCTGAGGGAGACCTTCCTCCAACTCGCCATTGTCAGGCCGGATGTGGGATTCGAGTTTCATGTCAATGAGAAGGGGGCCAAGTGGGATTTGCCCCCTAGGTCCACTTGGGACCAGAGGGTGAGGGATGTGATGGGCGAGGAAGTCTTCGAGGAGCTCTATCCCATAGGGGAGAAGGAGTATCTGGTGGAGGTGGAGGGGTTCGTGTCCCATCCCAATTTCCATCGGGGGGCAGCCTCGGATCTCAGGTTCTACGTAAATGGCAGGAATGTCCAGGACAGGGGCCTTCTGGGAGCAGTGCTCCGAGCCTACGGACAGCTTCTTCCCAGGGGCAGATATCCCGTGGGAGTGGTGCACATCAAAATGCCAGCAGGGGACCTAGACGTGAACGTCCATCCAACCAAAAGAGAGGTCAGGTTCAGGGATGGAAGGAGGGTGCAGGAACTGGTCTTCAAATCCGTCAAGGGGATGCTGAGAAGACAGCCCTGGCTGAGATGGCCCCTCGGGGAAGAGAAGGAGATCTGGGAGAGGGATTCCTCGTCCCAGGTGTGCGAGCCCCCCTCGGAGGGAAGTCCCCTGCGGCGAGGCCCAGCCAGTGGAGGAGAACAGGGGATCCTTCCCTTGAGCATCGGATCTGGAAGTACAGGTGAGGTCCCACGGGGAGAGATCAGGTACTTGGGTCAGGTGGGTGGGACCTACCTGGTCTTCGCGAGCGAAGATGGGCTCCTCGTCATGGATCAGCACGCAGCCCACGAGAGGGTCATATTGGAGGAGCTGAGGAGTGCTCTCGAGAAAAACGGAGTTCCTGGCCAAGGGCTTCTGGGAACGATACTTTTGGAACTCAGCCCGGAAGAGGAAGAGACACTGGGGGCCTTGGTGCCGATTCTGGGAAAGCTCGGGTGGACCTTGGAGCCATTTGGAAGGGGATGCTGGAGGATCTCGAGCGCTCCTCCGTGGCTTCGAAGGGAAGAGGCAGCCGAATGCATGAAGGAGATCATCAGGGCCGGGATCTCGGTCGAGGGACTTTTCCCTGAAGAGATATTGGCCAGGGTCGCCTGCATCGCGGCATCCAAGGCAGGAAAGGAGTTCACTCCCCAAGAAGCGGAGAGGCTTCTGAGCAGGATCAGAGGGGTTGAATCTCGGGGCCTCTGTCCCCATGGGAGGCCCACTTTTCTGCAGATAAGCATATCGGAACTCCAAAGAAGGTTCTGCAGGGGTTGAAGGCCTTGGAAGGAAGGGCTTCCCTCGTAGTTCTCTTGGGACCAACAGCCTCGGGAAAGACCGAGATATCCATCTCATGGGCGAGGCGCTTGGGGTTCGAGATCCTGAGCGCTGATTCGATGCAGGTATATCGATTCATGGACATAGGGACAGCAAAGCCTTCCCGGGAGGTGAGGGAGGAGATACCCCATCACATGATAGATGTTGTGTTCCCAGATGAGCCTTACAATGCAGCCCGCTTCCAGAGGGAGGCAGATCGAGCCATAGAGGACATCCGCAAGAGGGGAAGGCCCGTTCTGGTCGTCGCCGGAACAGGCCTTTACCTGAGAGCCCTCACGAGGGGACTTTTCGAGGGTGTGGAGAGGGATCCCTCCATAAGGAGGACCCTGCACCAGAAGGCGAGAAAAGAGGGTGTGGGAGCCCTCTATCAGATGTTACGAGATGTGGATCCTGAAAGGGCCCAGAGGATACATCCCCACGACCTTTTTCGAATAGTGAGGGCTTTGGAGGTCTTCATGGTAAGCGGCACTCCCATGTCGGACCACCACAAAAGGCACGGCCTTGGAAAGGAACGTTACAGGACCCTCTACCTGGGGATAGAGAGGGATAGAAGGGATCTTTTCCAGAGGATAGAGAGGCGAGTGGACAGGATGATCCGCGAGGGTCTGAAGGAAGAGGTTCAACGTCTTCTGGCCATGGGCTACGACCCCGGTCTCTCTTCCATGAAGGCTATCGGCTACAAGCACATGGCCTCGCACCTCATGGGACTCACTCCTCTGGATGAAGCCGTAAGACAGATGAAGAGGGATACCAAAAGATTCGCGAGAAGGCAGCTCACCTGGTTCAAGGCAATGGATGGGGTTAAGTGGTTCAGCCCGGAGGAGGCCGAGGATCTCCTGCCCCTCATAGAGGATTTCCTGGAAGGCCAGTGAACGAGATCCCGGTGAATTCCACAGGGCGCCCTCTCCTTTTCGCCCTCAACCTCACACATCCAGTTCTATGGCCCTCACCGTCTTCCTTATGGATATGAGGTAATCCCTCAACACCTCCCTGTCGTCCTTGGTCATCTCCTTGAAATTCACTCCCACATGATACACGGGATCCGCCCTCACAAAGGATTTCTCGTACCAGGATACCTCCCCTATGGCCGTGATCTTTCTCCTGTTGGGTATCTCGATCTCCATGGTGAGTCTGTTTCTGAGAAGGGGAGATTCGTCGTAGGAGAGGTGCAAACCGTCCACCTTCATGGTATTGGTCTCGAAGACGAGTCCCGTGAGGGATAGGTCCTCCACCTTGGCCTCCACGCTCCTCGATATCTTCATCTCGTCTTTTCCGCTCACCACGAGGTACTTCATGTTGAGGTTGAGCCTCTCCCTGGGCCTGGCCTCGGGAGGCCCATCCCTCCTCTCACCCCTAGCCTTTCTTTTAGGAGGCTCTGCCATGGAGTGACCCCCAAAGTGAAAGCTGCTTCAAATTAAGGGAATCGCCCACATTGTGTCAAGGTGTATCGCTCCTCATGGGGGAGATCTTTTCTTTCCATGCCTTTTCCTTTATGGCTGCCGCAAGAAGGGGCACCATTATCTCGTGGTGGCCTGTTATGGCGATACCCTTCCCCCCTAGGAGGGTGGGGCGCCTCACCACATTGTTCATGGGCCTGTAATGCTGGATGAAGTCCAGGTTCACGGTCGTGATCCTTCTCAGGGGATGGCCCAGATTTCGTGCGAGACTCACCGCCTTCAGGAAAACCTCTGGGAGGATCACAGCCGATCCCACGTTCAGATAGACGCCTCCCTCCAGCATCGCCACCCTCTCGCAAAACCTCATGAAGTCCCTATAGCTCCCTTCTCCCAGAGAGGCCCCACTGGCTTGGGGGTGGAGATGATGGATGTCCGTGCCTATGGCCACATGCACAGTGACAGGCCTTTTGAGTTCCCACGCACATGCAAGGAGGCTATTTTCCACATGAGGGGCCCTGGCCTCCGAGAGCCTCTTCCCCACAGCCTCTCCGAGACCCTCCCCGAGGCCGACCCCAGTGTTTATCATCTCGTTGAGCACTGTAGCGGTCTCCTCAGCCATCCCGAAAGAGCCATCGGAGAGCCCCTCGTCCACCTCCTCGGATGTGTGCCCAGCCCAAGCGATCTCGAAGTCGTGGACCATTCCGGCCCCATTTGTGGCGAGGGCGCAAATCCATCCTTCCCGCATGAGGTCCATCACGATGGGTGAAAGGCCTACCTTTATCACGTGCGCTCCCATGGACATGAGGACCATCCTGCCATTGGCCCTAGCCTCCACTATTGCGGACGCTACCTGAAGTATGTCCTGAGCTGCCAAGTACTTGGGAAGGCCTTCCAAGAACTCGGCCACTGTGGAGCCAGCCACATGAGGCCTCGCGAACCCTTCCACCTTCACCTTGCTCTTTCTTGCCTGGAGTCTGTAAGTGCGAAGGCCTGTCCTGTCCAGAGGAGACACCCCGAGACTCCCTCAATCCGAGAGCTCATCCTCTATGAGTTCGCAGAGGATGTGAATCACTGTAGTGTGCATCTCCTGGACCCTCGGTGTGGATCCATGGGGCACGTGCAATGAATGATCCAGAAGGGGATTCACCTCCTGCCCATTTCCGCCCGTGAGGCCCACTGTCACCAGGCCGATCCTTCTGGCCTCTTCCAGTCCCCTGAGAATGTTACGGGATCTTCCGCTAGTAGTGATGGCCACTGCCACATCGCCAGGTCTTCCGAGGGCGGATATCTGTCTCGCGAAGACCTCGGTGAAATCCTCGTCATTGGAGATGCTGGTCAAAATGGACGTATCAGTCGTGAGGGCCAAGGCTGCAAAAGGCCGCCTCTGTTTGAGGAATCTGTTCACGAGCTCCGCTGCCATGTGCTGGGCGTGGGCTGCGCTTCCCCCGTTTCCGAATATGAGGATCTTGTTGCCCTTTTTCAGGGCCTGGACCATCGAGTCAGTGGCTCGAATGAGCCCCTGGAAAAAAGAATCGTCCATGAGCCGCTGCCTCAACTCCATTCCCTCAGCCAGGGCTGCCCTTATCTTATCTTCCCTTTTTCCTTTCATGGCTAGGCGACCTTCCCTTTGGCGAATGCTAAATGCACAAGTGGCCTCGCGTCAAGGGAACGCGCCTCATCCGGCTTTTTCCTTCCTGGGGAGGGTTATCATCACCTCCTCTATGGTCCTGTCCGAGACCCTGTGCACCGTGAACCTCACCTCCCCGAGGACCAAGGAATCGCCCTTCGAGGGTATTCTCCTGAACGCGTCCAGGAGGAATCCACCGAGGGTCTCGTAATCCCCCTTGGGTACCGCAAGCCCCAGCTTCTCGTTCAAATCCTCTATCTCCGTCCTAGCCGAGACCAAGACCTGGTGGGAGGCCAACCATTTGAATTGGGGCTCCTCAATGTCGTATTCGTCCTGTATTTCGCCGATGATCTCCTCTATGAGATCTTCCATGGTGACGAGACCAACCGCCCCGCCGTACTCGTCCACAACCATTGCCAGGTGTTGCCCCTGGCTCTTGAGCTTCAACAATAGCTCATCCACGGGCATGCTCTCGGGCACAAAAGGAACGGGCAGAAGATGATTGGATGCTGGCTCGGACAGGTCCGATACTCCCAAGAGATCCTTGGCCCTGACCATTCCCACAACCTGATCGATTCTCTCCCTGTACACAGGTATCCTGGAATAGCCCTCCTCGTTTATGACCTCCACGACCTTCCCTATCGGGGTCCTCTCCTCCACCGCACACACCTCTATGAGGGGAATCATGATCTCTCTCACCTTCACCTCCGAGAGCTTCAAGATCCTGTCTATCATCCTCCTCTGCTCGCCTAGGTGGTCTGGAGAGACCTCAGGTGACCTTATCTTCCAAGCTATCTCCTCCCTCACGGACCAGGAGAAGGGAATGCCGTCTTCGATGCTCTCCTCCTTGGCCCTTGTACCTCGGAAGAAGGCCTCGAGTTTTGTCCAGGGGAAGGCTACCCACGCTGCCACTTGTCCAACCCAGACAAGAAGTGGCACCCATTTTCTCGGAGTCTTGGGACCGAGGAGACATTCTGGCAGAACCTCGGCCATCAACAAGTAGCCGGAGAAAAATGCCAATAGCAAAAATGGCTTCACGGAGTCATCCAATCCATGGGAGCCCATACAACCCACTGTTCCCATCAAAAGGAGAAGATCCAAGGTTGTCTGTGCCCAATGAGCCCCCCTTCTTTCCCTGTCGAGGAGTCCCGACGCCCTTCTCACCCATGAAGATCCTTTACTCTCCTCCCTCGACATGTCCTCTGGCTCCAGAAAAAGGAGGGAGGTCCTAGCTCCACTTACCAGAGCGCCCAGCAAACATGCAGCGAGAGGGAGCGCGAGGGATTTCATTTCTCCCTTTTCACCCGAACCAGTTGGATTCTCGTTGGAGTCACTTTCTCCACTTCCAGAAGGAGCTCGCCCACTTTCACCCTGTCACCCACGGAAGGGAAACGTCCCAGCCTTTCCAATACCAGGCCAGCAACGGTGTGACACTCCGATTGAGCGAGTTTGACCCCGGTTATCTCCTCGAGTTTGTGGAGGGGAAGCTTTCCGCTCACGATGTATTCGTCCTCCTCCGCTTGCTCCCACCACCTGATCTCCAGGTCGTACTCGTCGTATATCTCCCCGAAGAGCTCCTCCAGTATATCCTCCATGGTGACCAGACCCGCTACGCCTCCGAATTCATCGACGCAGAGGGCCATGTGGAGTTTCCTTCTCCTCAGCTCCCTGAGGAGCTCGCCGGCCTCCATGGTCATGGAGACGAAATAAGGGGGTCTCAAGAGCTTCTCCACAGAGATCTCCTCCTTGTGGGCAGTGGTCAAGAACTTCAGCATGTCCTTCGCGAAGAGTATGCCGAGAATGTCGTCCTTGGTCTTCCCGTAAACAGGCACCCTCGAGTAGCCCGACTCCCTCACCCTAGCCATGGCCTCCTCGAGCTTCATTGTCACGGGTAGGGAGAACATGTCAGCCCTGGCAGTCATGACCTTAGCCACCTTCCTCCCGCCAAATTCCAGCACCCTGTGGATGATCCTGTGCTCCTCCTTCTCTATGGCTCCCTGATGTCTACCCCTTTCCACGAGCCCTATCACTTCCCTCTCCAAGGCCTTGTCCCCCGTGGGAGGATTCCCTCTGGATGCGAGCCACCTGCCCATGGCATCCATGGATCTGGAAAGAGGTGAGAGCAAGAGGTCCGCAAGCCAAGCACTCCAGGCGATGAGACCCACATGGAGCTGGGGTGCCAGAACGAGAGATCGCCATCTCAGGAGGGGCCTTCCAATGGCGAGGAGAGTCACGGCTATGGCAGTGGGTATCCAGATGGTCTCTTCTCCCCATGCCTCCCATGCGAGCCATGCGGAGACCCCCAAGCCCGCAACACACGCTTTTTCCACGAGAAGCAGGGAAGTCGAGGTCCTTCTCGGCCTGGAGAGGAGTGCCTTGAGAATTCTGGAAGAGAGCCCTGGGTGAAGACGGCTCAGTTGGTCTTCCTTGAGGGAGAAGAGGGATGCCCGTACGGAGGAGTAGAAACCCTTCAGGATCAAACACCCTAAGAGGGCCAGCAAGTGGAAAGTGGGCTCCGGTTTCAATTACCCAAACACCCTAGCCGGGACTCTGGGATGCCCTTCCCCTCCGATCTTTTTCTCGCAACTCGACTTCCCTGAATGGGTCGCCCCTGCCCCATCAGGCCGGTGGAGCCGCGGGTGTGACCACCCTAGCCCCATGTCTTCTCTTGCCCACGGCCTCCTCGACTGGTGTCTCCCTCTTGGCCTTTGCGCCCTCTACCAGGGCGATCTCCAAGATCTCGTCCATGTGCTTGGCGTACACGAACTTGAGCTTCTTTCGGATGTGCTTGGGGATCTCCTCCAGATCCTTCTTGTTGCGTTCGGGAATGATCACCGTGTGGATCTTGGCCCTCAGGGCAGCCAGGGCCTTTTCCTTGAGGCCTCCGACTGGAAGAACCCTCCCACGCAAGGTTATCTCGCCTGTCATGGCCACATCCTTGCGCACAGGAATCCCTGTGAGGGCCGAGACTATGGCTGTGGTCATGGTCACACCAGCAGATGGACCATCCTTGGGGATCGCGCCTGCTGGCACATGGACGTGGACGTCTTTCTCAGCGTAGAAATTCTCGTCGATTCCCCAACGAGCAGCCCTCGAGCGAGCATAACTCAAGGCTGCATGCGCGGATTCCTTCATCACGTCTCCCAGGTGGCCAGTAATGGTGAGATTTCCTTTCCCCTTCATCACCGTGGCCTCCACGTACAGGACCTCCCCTCCGTGGGGTGTCCAAGCGAGGCCCGTTGCCACCCCAACCTCGTTTTCCTCTTGCTCCTGTTCGGGAAGATACTTGGGCACCCCCAGAAACTTGTGCAAATTGGCCCTGGTGACCCTGGTCAAGCCCCTATAGCCCTCGGCCTTCTTCCTCGCCACCTTCCTGCATATGGCCGCTATCTCCCTCTCCAGGTTCCTCACCCCAGACTCCCTGGTGTAGTGCGATATGATCTGGAGGATGGCCTCCTCGGATATCACCAGGTCCTTCTCCGTTATCCCGTTCTCCTTGAGCTGTCTTGGGATGAGGAACTGTTGAGCGATCCTCAATTTCTCCTCGTTGGAGTAGCCCGGGATCTCTATGATCTCCATCCTGTCCTTAAGGGCGGGCAAGATGGGATCTATGAGATTCGCCGTGGTTATGAACATCACCTTGGAAAGATCGAAGGGGACGTTGAGATAATGGTCGCTGAAGGCGTGGTTCTGCTCAGGGTCCAGCACCTCCAGGAGGGCAGCTGATGGATCCCCCCTGAAATCGGTCCCCACTTTGTCTATCTCGTCGAGCATGAACACGGGATTGTTGGAGCCCGCCTGCTTTATCCCCTGGATGATCCTTCCTGGGAGGGCCCCTATGTATGTCCTCCTGTGACCCCTTATCTCCGCCTCGTCCCTCACTCCTCCGAGGGAGATCCTCGTGAATTTCCTCCCCAGAGCCCTAGCTATGGAGCGACCCAGGGAGGTCTTTCCGACTCCAGGAGGGCCCACGAAGCAGAGAATGGGTCCCTTCATGTGCCTCTTTATCTTCCTCACCCCGAGGTACTCGAGGATCCTCTCCTTCACCTTCTCCAGGTTGTAGTGATCCTCGTCCAGGACCTTCTTCACCTTGGCTATGTTGAGCCTGTCCTTGGTGCTGTAGCTCCAAGGAAGTTCCACCATCCAGTCCAGGTAAGTCCTCACTATGGATGCCTCGGCAGCATCCGGGTGCATCATCTCCAGCCTATTGAGCTGCTTGAGGGCCTCTTTCTCCACCTCGGGCGGCATCTTGGCCTTCGCTATCTTCTCCCTGAGCTCGTTTATCTCCTCGGCCCTCTCGTCGGTCTCTCCCAGCTCGTGCTTTATGGCCCTGAGCTGCTCCCTCAGGAAATAGTCCCTCTGGGTCTTGGACATCTCCTCCTTTGCCTGGGACTGGATCTTGGCCTGCATGGTGGAGACCTCCAATTCCCTGTGAAGGAGCTCGTTGACCTTCCGCAGACGCTCCACAGGGTCGAAGATCTCCAGGACCATCTGGGCCTCCTCTATCCTCAACTTCATGTTGGAGGCAACGAGGTCGGCGAGCCTCCCGGGTTCGTGGACGGCATCCAGGATAGCCATGACATCTGGAGAGGCCATGCCCTTCAGGTTGAGGATCTTCTCGCTGTTTTCCTTCACGTTCCGCATCAAGGCTTCCACCTCGATGCTTATCTCCTTCACCTCCGGCTCCACTACCTTCTCCACCCTGACCCGGTAGCCAGCGCCCACCCGAATGAACTCCCTGATGACCCCCTTTGTCAGGCCCTGGACAAGGATCTTGACGCGGCCATCTGGGAGCCTCAATGTCTTCATGATCATGGCCACGGTGCCGACCCTGTAAATATCATCCGCTGAAGGATCCTCGTCCGAGGCCCTTTTCTGGGTGGCGAGGAATATCAATCTGTTGGAGGCCATGGCCTCGTTTATGGCCTGGAGGGATCCCTCCCTCCCCACAAACAGGGGGAGGATCATGTAAGAGAAAACCACGATATCCCTCACGGGGAGAAGGGGTAGTATCTCCGGAATCTCCACTTGCTCCTTCTGGAGCTCCTCTCTGCTCATCTCATCCTCCTTAGCGGGTTCGGCTCGGGCCGCCATCCAAGGCCTTCGCTCCGGTCCCGCCCAGCCCAACACGCCTTCGATTCTCGAAGGGTGGTGCGACTCTCGATTGGTCCTCGGGAGGCCTCCCTCTCCTGAGTAGGAAAACCCCCTTCAACCATAATAGGAACCGGCCAGGGCAAAGTCAAGGAACGGCCTTCTCCTTGGGCTCCTTGACAACCCCCAGGGGGGTGGTTATGTTCATACAAGCCAAAAAGCCGGTTGCAAATGCAACTAGCGATAACTCAAGGAAGTTTTGCTTGGGAATTGGGGTGTGAACATGGAGGAGAACTTGACCCCAGCCCGAGGGGAGATGGCCCCGGAGAGACCCGAGGAGGCTCGGGAAGCCGAGAAGGAGCCGGTCCACTCGGAGCTGGAGGAGCTCAAGAGAAAAGTGGAGGAGGCTACTGCCCTGGCCGAGGAGCTCAAGGACAAGTGGCTCAGGGCTGCAGCCGAACTCGAAAATTTCAAGAAGCGTTCATTGCGCGAAAGGGAGGAGATGATCCGACAAGCCCAGGAGAGCCTGGTGAGGGAGTTTCTGCCGATCCTGGACAACCTCCAACGAGCCCTGGCTCACGCTGACAATCAGGATGGTCCGGCTGGACTCGTTGAGGGCATAAAGATGATAGAGAGGCAATTCTCGAGCACCCTGGAAAGACTCGGGGTGACACCCATAGAGGCTCTCCACAGGGCCTTCGATCCTGGCCATCACGAGGCCATGATCCAGGTGGAGTCCGACGATTACGAGCCCAACACAGTGGTGGAGGAACTGGAGAAAGGCTACCTTTGGCACGATAGATTGCTGAGGCCAGCCAAGGTAGCGGTATCCAAGAGAAAGGAAGCCTGAGATCAGACCGCCTGGAAGAGAAAAGGGACCATCCGAAGGAGGAACCCATGAGCAGAGCTAGCAAAGCCGTAGGAATAGATTTGGGAACCACGAACTCCTGTGTCGCCATCATGGAGGGGGGAGAGCCCAAGGTCATTCCCAACTCCGAAGGGGGAAGGACCACTCCATCGGTGGTGGCATTTACAGAGAGTGGGGAGAGGCTTGTGGGGCAAATAGCCAAGAGACAAGCCATAACCAATCCAGAGAACACCCTCTACGCCGTGAAACGCCTGATAGGCCGCAGATACGACGATCCGGAAGTGCAGAGGGACATCAAGATATTGCCCTACAAGATAGTGCGGGCCCCCAATGGGGATGCCCATATACAGGTGAGGGGCAAAGTCTATGCCCCGCCAGAGATCTCGGCCATGGTCCTGCAGAAGATGAAGCAGACCGCCGAGGACTACCTGGGAGAAAAGGTCACCGAGGCAGTCATAACAGTGCCAGCCTATTTCAACGATAGCCAGAGGCAGGCAACCAAGGATGCTGGCCGAATAGCTGGGCTCAATGTGCTTCGGATCATAAATGAGCCCACGGCAGCTGCCCTGGCCTATGGCATGGACAAACACAAGGACCAGAAGATAGCTGTCTTCGATCTGGGGGGCGGGACCTACGATATATCCATCCTGGACATAATGGATGTGGATGGGGAGAAGTCCATAGAGGTCAAGGCCACAAGCGGTGACACCCATCTGGGAGGAGAGGATTTCGACCAGAGGATAATAGACTATGTGGCAGACGAGTTCATGAAAGACTACGGAATAGACCTGAGAAAGGACAGGATGGCCCTCCAGAGGCTCAAGGAGGCCGCGGAGAAGGCCAAGATGGAGCTATCGTCCTCCATGGAGACGGAGATAAATTTGCCCTTCATAACTGCTGATGCCTCTGGTCCCAAGCACCTCAACATGAAGCTCACCAGGGCGAAGCTCGAGTCTCTGGTGGAGGACTTGATAGAGAAGCTCGAGGGACCATGCCGCCAGGCCCTGAGGGATGCTGGCCTCAGGCCATCGGACATAAACGAGGTCATCCTAGTAGGTGGCATGACCCGCATGCCCAGGGTCCAGCAGAAGGTGAAGGAGATCTTCGGAAGGGAGCCCAATAAGAGCGTCAACCCGGACGAGGTGGTGGCCATAGGTGCTGCTATCCAGGCAGGGGTGCTCAAGGGAGAAGTCAAGGACGTTCTCCTCCTCGATGTCACTCCCCTGTCCCTGGGCATCGAGACACTGGGCGGAGTGTTCACGAAGCTCATAGAGCGCAATACCACCATCCCCACTCGCAAGAGCCAGATATTCTCGACCGCGGCTGACAACCAGACAGAGGTCACCATACACGTGCTCCAGGGCGAAAGGGAGATGGCAGCGGACAACAAGAGCCTGGGCAGGTTCAACCTGACGGGTATCCCTCCTGCTCCCAGGGGAGTGCCTCAGATAGAGGTGACCTTCGATATCGATGCCAATGGGATCCTTCACGTCTCGGCCAGGGATTTGGCAACGGGAAGAGAGCAGTCCATAAAGATAACGGCCTCTTCTGGCCTGAGCGAGGAAGAGATCCAGCGTATGATCAAGGAAAGCGAGATGTACGCTGAGGAGGACAAGAGAAAGAGGCAACTGGCCGAGGCCAGAAACAACGCTGACAACCTGATCTATCACACGGAGAAGAACTTGAGGGAGTATGCTGACAAGATCGACCCCTCGGACCGAAGGGCCATAGAGGATGCCATCTCCAGGCTCAGGAAGGCGATGGAAGGGACCGATGTACAAGCGATCCAGAGGGCCACGGAGGAGCTCCAGAGCGCTTCTCACAGGCTGGCCGAGGCCATGTATGCCAGGGCCTCCCAGCAGGCCCAGGCAGGGGGTGGCGGCTCCTCGGGCTCCGGCCGTCCTCAGTCCGACAGGGGAAGGGACGATGTGGTGGATGCGGACTTCGAAGAGGTGAAGTGAGAATCGGGTTGAGAAAAGAGGGAAAAGGGGCCGTCTGGCCCCTTTTTTGAGTTTCAGGACGGCTGTCCAATCGTCCCGGGCCTTCCAAGATTAATAGCAGTCCACCTCAGAGAGGATCCGCTCAGATAAGGAAAAGGAGGTCTTGACAGTGGGAAAGGGGATCATCGGATCTTTGCTCGTGGTCTTTCTCCTTTTCGGTATCTCGGAGTCTCGGGCACAATCTTGCGGGGATGCGAGCGTCGAGGTGCTCGAGGATGAGAAGCTCGTGGGAAGTCTCCTTTCCCTCATCCAGGGGGCCAAGAAGGAGATATGGATCGCCACATATCACTTCAAGGCCGGAATTCACCCCCGCACTGCCCAGGATAGAATTGTGCAGGAGCTCATAGGGGCCAAGAAAAGGGGAGTCGGTGTTTTCGTCCTTCTCGAGAGGCCAGAAGATCCCCTCTCCGAGCAGGCCAGGGACAACCTCAAGACCGCAAGGCTCCTGGAGAGGGGAGGGGTCGAGGTCCTCTGGGACAGACCCGACAGGCGCTCCCACATGAAGGTCGCTGTAGTGGATGGAAGGTGGACAATAGTGGGAAGCCACAATCTCACAAAGGGTGGATTGAGGGAGAATCATGAGCTATCGGTGAAAATCGACTCTCCCTGCGTCGCCAACAAGGTTTTGGCCTACTTGAAAAGGGTGGCGAGAGAAGGGGGGACTCCCTCATCCAGGAGCCGCAACTGAAATCCCACCCCAGCACCTCTTGTCGAATGACCTGGCGAAATGGAATTTCCACTCCAAGACGAGGGGATGGCCCCATTTGGAAGGCGGGAAAAGCGATTTGGGCTCGAAATTCCATGGCCGATCCATTACCATGAGGGAGGTCCCCTCGGGGGGCTGAAGTCGAGCTTCCAAATAGATCTTCGCCCTCGCCAGGTGAACGAGACGATTGGGGGTTTGACCCACGGCCGGAGAGGGTCCATGAGGAGATAGAAGGGATGTCACCATCTTGGCCATCTCTTTACAAGGAGAAAGTCACTCAGCTTCCAAAGGCCCTCAAAGCAGTCAGGCGGGGGGCCAAGGTCTTTCTCTCCACGGGATGCGCAGAGCCCCAGTATTTGGTTCAGGGTCTTCTGGATATGGCCGATGAGCTCCACGATGTCCAGCTCCTTCACTTCATCACCTTGGGCAATGCGCCTTACACTGACAGAAGGTTCGACAGTCGATTCAGACACAATGTTTTTTTCGTGGGACCTGGCACGAGAGATGCGATAAACGAGGGGAGGGCGGACTATACCCCTGTTTTCACATCGGAGATTCCTCATCTCTTCAGAAAGGGAATCGTGCCAATAGATGTGGCCCTCATCCAGGTATCTCCTCCGGATTCCCATGGGTTCGTGAGCCTGGGGATCTCAGTGGACATAGTCAAGGCGGCTGTGGAATCCGCGAGGACGGTGATAGCCCAGGTGAACAGGGCCATGCCCAGGACCATGGGGGATACCTTCATCCACATCTCCCAGATAACCCACATAGTGGAACACGACCATCCCCTGATGGAATTCAGATTTGCGGCCCTGACCAGGACAGAGGAGCAGGTAGCCCGGAATGTGGCCCGCCTCATCCGTGATGGAGATACGATCCATGTGGGCATGGGCCATATACCACATGGGGTTCTCTCGTTTCTCAAGGACAAGGTGGATCTGGGAATTCATACGGAGGCTGTCTCGGACCCCTTCATAGATCTCATAGAATCTGGCGCTGTGACAGGGGAGAAGAAAGGTCTCCATGCGAGGAGAATAGTCTGCAGCTTCTGCATCGGAACCAGGCGAATCTACGACTACGTGCACGAAAATCCCCTCTTTCTCTTCCTCCCAGCCGAGGAGGTCTACAATCCCCTGGTTGTGGCCAGGAACAGAAATATGGTCTCCATAGTGAGCGCACAGGAGGTCGACCTCAGCGGCCAAGTATGCTCCGAGTCCAGGGGGTTTCACTTCTATAGCGGCCTGGGAGGGAGACTGGATTTCATCCGAGGAGCAGCCATGTCGGAAGGGGGGAGGTCCATTGTGGCCCTTCCTTCCACAACCGAGGATGGGTCGGCCTCGCGAATAGTCCCGTACCTTCAGGAGGGGGCTGGGGTTGTGGCCACAAGGGGTGACGTGAAGTACGTGGTGACGGAGTTCGGTATAGCCTATCTCCACGGAAAATCCATCAGAGAGAGGGCCATGGCCCTCATCAACATAGCTCACCCCAAATTCAGAAAGGAGCTCCTGGAGGAGGCCAAAAAGAGGGCCTACGTGTATCCAGACCAGATCCTGGTTGAGACGGAGACCTTCGACTACCCCGAAGAGGAGACCAGGGCACAACTGAAAGATGGTCGATGGGTCACTATCCGGCCCATAAAGCCAACAGACGAGCCATTGCTCCAGGACTTCTTCTACTCCCACTCCAACGAGACCATCTACAGGAGGTACTTCCGGGCCGTGAAGGCCATGCCCCACACTACAGCTCAGACCTTGGTGAATCTCGACTACAGGGAGAGGATGGCGTTTGTGGCCACGGTGGGAGAGATCGGGCTCGAGAAGATAGTCGGAGTAGCTAGGTACGCAGCCGAAAAAGACATGCCTGGCTTCGTTGAGGTGGCTTATACCATTCACGACGACTTCCAGGGACTGGGCCTGGGGTCGATCTTGCAGGACAAACTGGAGGATTACGCGAGGAGGATGGGTTTCCAGGGCGTATGCGGGTACCTTTTCCAGGACAACTTGCCCATGCTGAAGGTCTTTGCCAAGAAAGGAAAGTATCACAAGGAAAGGGTCGAGGGGGGAGTGCTGAGGGTGTGGAGATATTTCAGCGAACCATCGGAAACGGGGGATCACCGAGGTGGCGAAGCTCCCGAGGAGGTTCGACCTTGAAGACCTTGCGAAGGTGTGCGGGGATCTTGGGATGGGCTGTTTCTCTCCTCTGGGTGAGCGTTTCGGGAGGGGAGGAGCTCGTATCTGGCTGTTACAGGTTCATTTACGATCCCATGGAGTTCTCCCAGTGGGAAGTGGAGGAGTTCTCCAGGGAGGCTGAGGAGAGATGCGAGAAGCTCAAGCTCTTTCTCCATGTGGCGACAAAGGAGCCCATCGACGTGTACGTGAGATCCGGTCAAGGGGTGAGCACCACCGTCCCCCACAAGAACAAGGCCATGGATCTCTTCTTCCTGAAACCCATAAGGGGTGTGGAGGCCCCAATAGTCCACGAGACAGCCCACATCTTTTTGGACTCCCCGAATCCAGTCCTGAGAGAAGGTCTCGCCACTGCCATGGAGGAGAGATTCGGGACCCTGTGGACCCATCCCACATATGGTCTCAGCCTAGTGGAATGGATGAAAGGGCTCGAGTGCGCTGAGAAGATCGTGGGGCTTGCCCAACTCGAGAAGACGGACTGGAGGGAAGGAGCATGGGAGGCGAATCCCATTGCCTACGTCCTAAGCGGCTCCTTCGTGGCTTTTCTCCTGGAGAGATACGGTCCGGAAGAGGTGGGGAAGGCCCTCAAATGGACCCAGAGGTTCAGGCCAACGAACCTGGAGAGGGTCTGCGAAGTCCGTTTCAATAGACCCCTCAAAGACTTGGAGAGGGAATGGCTGGAGACAATGAAGTCCGAGCCCATGAACCCATCTGCCAGGGAGCTTTGCCAGGCATTGAAGGCAGGCAAGGTGAGGGAATTCCTCCAAAAGAGGCTCACAACCCCCTGACAAGGTCCCCCTGGGTCGGCCCAGTATCCAGGAGTCGACCTGTGGGCCTCTTCCGCGAGCTCCCTGTCAAGTGTTCCTTGACAGGGCGGAAGGTGCTGTCTCAATATATTGGCAGCCCATTTTCGCGCGCCCATAGCTCAGCTGGATAGAGCGTCGGACTACGAATCCGCAGGTCGGGTGTTCGAATCACCCTGGGCGCATCTCTGTCTTGGGGAACTCCTCCCGGAATGGGTTTGCGGGATGGACCCCTACCCTCTCCCCTTGGACCAGCTTCACACCTTTTCCATGAGCAAGGCCCACGAGGCCCAGAGAATCGGGTGCTCCTGGATCAGGGAGGGAGACCTTTCACGAACCAACGGTGAGACTCTTTCCCCTGAAGTGGGAAAGCCCCTCGAGTATCTTGGGGAAGGCCTCCAAGGAGGCCCAAGCCTCCCTCAGGCTATTGGGGAGCTTCTCCACATAGGCGTAAGCGCTGTGGTTGTGGATGCTCTCGAAATTTTCGGCCTCCACAGTGTACGCTTGAAAGTTAGGATCCGCATCGAGCTTGAGGGCTACATTTCTCACCACATCCTCCACGAAGGCCGGATTGTCATAGGCCTTCTCCGTGACGTACTTCTCGTCTGGCCTTTTCAGCACAGCGTACACGTCGCATGAGGCCGACTCCTCCACGAGCTGGATCAGATCCTCTATCCAGAAGAATCTCCTGTACATCACCCTGACGGACACAAGCCCCCTCTGGTTGTGAGAACCTCTGGAGCTTATTTCCTTGGAACAAGGGCACAGGGTCGTGACCGGGACCGTGACCCCCACAGCGAAGACCCTTGTGGCCCCGACAGAACCCGAGAATTCGCACGTGTACTCCATGAGTCCAGGCGCCCCTGACACAGGGGCCCTCTTTTCGATGAAATACGGGAATGTGACCTGCATGTGTGCGCTTTCGGCCCTGAGGACCCTCCTCAGCTCCTCCAGGATTGTCCCGAAATGTCTCAAATTGATCTCGTGACGATGGGCGTTGAGGACCTCGACAAAGCGGCTCATGTGCGTGCCCTTGAAGTGCCTGGGCAAATTGACGTACATGTTGATGCTGGCAACCGTGTTCTGGGTCCCGTTGGCCTTGTCGAGGACCGTTATGGGGTAACGGATGTTCTTTATTCCCACCTTCTGGATGTCCACGTTTCTGTGGTCCCTAAGATTCTGAACGTCTATCATTCGCCCTCCCCCAGGTAAGAAGCGCAAGCGTTCTCAGATTCCCATACCCTCACCCTTTTCACCTTGATCCCAGGGACCTGGATCCTCTGGCAGAGGCCTTCATAGACGAACTTGGCTATGTTCTCCGAGGAGGGATTTCTGTCCCTGAAGGGCTCGAGGTCGTTGAGGAAGGCATGATCCAGAAGCGAGAGGACCTTCCTCGTCTCCTCTTTCAAGATCCTGAAATCCAAAGCCAATCCAGTTTGGTCGAGCTGGCGGGCCTCGACGGTCACATCCACCTTGAAGTTGTGGCCGTGGAGCTCCTCGCACTTTCCTCCGTAATTTCTGAGACTGTGAGCAGCCGAGAAGACTTCCCTTATGGTTACCTCGTACACTTTACCTCTGGCCCCTCGATGCATTTTTTGCCATTATAAAGCCCAGAAGACCATGGGGAAAGGCCCTGGAAGGGCTCGACCAAGAGGAGAGCTCCAGAAAGGGGCACTCGAGACACGAACCCGGGGGAAGAGGGGAGGGAAGATGGGACCGAGGAGCATCGCAGTGATAGGGGCGGGGACAATGGGTCACGGTCTAGCCCTTCTGGTTGCGAAGGCAGGGTACAAAGTTTCCCTTGTGGATCTGGAAGAGGGGATTCTCGAGGGAGCCATGGCACTTATCGAGGCAGAGGCCAGGTGGCTCGAAGACATGGGGGAATTGAGAGAGGGTGGCTCTGACCTCCTTCTCCAGAGAATAGATCCCACGGTGGACCTCGAGAAGGCAGTCACTGGCTCGGAATTGGTCCTGGAGGCCATAGTCGAGGACAAGGAAGCGAAGGCTGCTCTCTATGCCCGAATAGCCCCTTGGCTGGGGAAGGATGGGATCTTGTGCAGCAATACCTCGTACCTGGATGTCTTCCAATTGGCCCCGAGAGAGCTCTTGCCGAGATTCCTCATAGCTCATTTCTACGCTCCCCCTCACCTCATTCCCCTTGTGGAAGTCGTGGCGAGCGAGAAAGTGGCTTCCCACACAAAGGAGAAGGTCGTGGGATTTCTGAGTTCCTTGGGTCAGAGGCCCGTTGTGATGGAGAGATTCATCCCGGGATACATCGTGAACAGACTCCAACGAGCAATGGCTCGGGAGATTTTTCACCTTCTGGAAGGAGGATATGCCACAGCCGAGCAAATAGACGAGGCAGTGAAAGCATCCCTCGGGATTCGGATACCGATTCTAGGTGTGGTGCAGAGGTACGATTTCACCGGCTTGGACCTGGCCTTGAAATTCCTGGAAAACCCATCCATACAGCTTGTGAGCGAGGACAAGATCCCAGAGATCCTCCGAGAAAAGGTGGCCTCAGGGCACCTCGGGGTGAAAACCGGGAAAGGATTTTACGATTATGGAGGAAAGCCCCTGGAGGAGATCCTCCTCGAGAGAGATAGGAAGCTCTTGGAGCTGAGAAGGTTCCTAGAGGGTAGATGACCTCCATTTTGGAGGGCCCCGAAGGCTTTACTTTCACGCGTCATCTACCTTCCTCGAAAGGCGTCAGGGCCCACAAGGGGGACATTCCTCTGGGCCTCCCTGAAGGGACGAAGGCCTCTTTCCTTATGGGCACATCGCCTCACGAGGGCTTGGGAATTCGTGCCATTGCGAGTTTTGGAAGCAAATATCCACGAGGGGGGCCTTTCCAAGTCAGCTACCGCATTTGACTTGCAGCTCCGACCTTCTCTATACTCCAAGAAGCGGTCTTCGAGCCCCCAAGCGGGGGAGAAAAGAATATTTCGGGACCAGGAGGCATGAAATGTTAGTCCCCATGAGGATCCTCCTCGACCACGCTGCAGAAAACGGATATGGATTGGCCGCATTCAATGTGAACAACATGGAGCAGATTCAGGCCATAATGGAGGCAGCCAACGAGACGGAATCTCCTGTGATAATACAGGCATCCAGGGGGGCGAGGAAATACACCAATGATGCGTTCCTGCGCCATCTCATCCTGGCTGCCGCAGAGCTCTATCCCCACATCCCCATAGCCATGCACCTCGACCACGGAAACTCGCCCGAGACATGTTTCAGCGCTATAAAGCAGGGATTCACCAGCGTCATGATGGATGGCTCCCTCTTGGAGGACGGAAAGACCCCGAGCACTTACGACTACAACGTCAAGGTGACCAAGGAGGTCGTCAAAGTGGCTCACAAGAAGGGGGTGACAGTGGAGGGGGAACTTGGAACCCTGGGGGGCATAGAGGATGGACATGGGGCTGGATTGACAGGCCAGGAGGCGAGAAGACATCTCACGGATCCCGACCAGGCTGAGGAATTCGTCAGGGAAACCGGGGTGGATGCCCTGGCAGTGGCCATAGGGACAAGCCACGGGGCTTACAAGTTCTCGAGACCACCTACGGGAGAGGTCCTGGTGATGAGCCTCATAGAGGAGATCCACAGGAGGATCCCCAATACCCATCTGGTCATGCACGGATCCTCGAGCATTCCCCAGGAGCTCCTCGAGATCATCCGCAAGTACGGGGGCAAGATAAAGGAGACATACGGTGTGCCCATAGAGGAGATCAAGAGAGGGATTCAGCACGGGGTGAGAAAGATAAACGTGGATACGGACAATCGCCTGGCCATGACAGGCGCCATAAGGAGGGTCTTCGCGGAGCATCCTGAAAAATTCGACCCCAGGGAGTATTTGAGCGAGGCCAGAGCAGCGATGAAGAAGGTCTGCGTGGAAAGGATGATAGCTTTTGGCCAGGCTGGGAATGCGCCGAAGATAAAGCCCGTGACCCTGAAACAAATGGCGATATTCTACAAGACGGGAAGGATTCCCGCATAGGATGGCCTCTCCTTCGCCTCTCGCCATTCCCCAAAGGAGATTCTCCCTCCCATGGAGTGCTTTCTCCTCGGCTCGGGCGGCATGATGCCCATGCCATACAGGTTCCTCACTTCCCTGGTCGTGAGGGTGGAGGGGGCCATGTACATGTTCGATGCGGGGGAGGGGACCCAGGTGGCCCTCAAGAAAATGGCCCTGGGCATTAAGGGCCTCAGGGTGATCGCCATAACTCACCTCCATGGGGACCATTGTCTCGGGCTTCCGGGCATTCTCATGATGAAAGCGCAGGTGCAGGATCCAGGGCCCCTCGTTGTCCTGGGACCAGCCGGAACCCAGGGGTTCGTGGCCTCTTTGAGGGCCTCCCTAGGATTCCATCTGAACTACCCAATCGAGTTCGTGGAATGGACGGATTCGGGTGGGGAGGAGGCCTATGCGGATGACAGAATATCCATCTTCTGGGCCCCTCTGGCCCACACCACCTTTTGTCTCGGATACAGGCTCGAGGAGCATCCTAGGCCGGGGAAGTTCCTGGTGGAGAGGGCAAGGAGATTGCGGGTCCCGGAGGGTCCATTGTGGGGACGGCTCCAAAGGGGGGAAGAGGTAATACTGGCCGATGGGACCAAGGTGGTCCCCTCTCAGGTCCTGGGCCCTCCGAGAAGGGGAAGGAGCGTGTGTTTCGCAGTGGACACGAGACCGTGCAAGGCCCTGTACAAGCTCTGCAAGAAAGTGGACATGGCCTTTCTGGACGGGATGTTTCATCCCGAGCACGAGGAAGAGGCGCGCGAGAAGGGCCACATGACCTCATCCGATGCATCGAGGGTAGCTGCCAGGGCAGGGGCATCCAGGGTGATCCTGGTGCATCTGAGCCCGAGATACAAGGACGAGGGAGAGATAAGGGAGATCCAAAAGGCGGCCTCGGAGAGACACGGCTCCGTGGAAGTGGGAAGGGACCTGACCCAATACACCATTCCCCTTCCCGACTGAAATGGAAGGGAGGGATGGGGGCTCCCACCCTTGGAGCAGGGCTCTCGCGCGATATGAGGGAAGCGTAGTCGGTTCAGATGCCTCAGTTGGAACTCCTTTTCGGAGAAGAGCTCCACAGGAAGGTCATACTCGAGGGCGTCTTGAGGGCTGAGAGATACGTGTGGATAGCCACAGCCAATCTCAAGGACATGCACATGAAGAGGGGGAGGACCTTCAGGCCCGTTCTCGAAGTGTTGGATGAGATGGCGGGTGAGGGAGTGACCTTTCGGATCATCCACGGGGATCTGCCATCCAGGTATTTCGTGGAAACCCTCGAGAGGTTTCCGAGACTTGCAGGCGAGGCATTGGAGCTCCAGATATGCCTCAGGAGCCATTGGAAGATGGTGATCGTGGATGGAGTGAGAGCCTATATCGGTTCCGCGAACTTCACAGGAGCCGGGCTCGGGGCTAGAAGCACGAGGAGAAGGAACCTGGAGATAGGGATATGGAGCTCCGATCCACTTTTAGTGAGTCCCATAAGGGATCTCTTCGATGAGTTCTGGATGGGCCTCCACTGTTGGGACTGCGCCCTGAGAAAAAAATGTCCCGACCCCATAAGGTGAGGAAGTAGCCCCAGAAACCACTTTCCCCCGAAGCCTTTGACCCTCCAAAGCCCTTCCCTTTGGGGCCCACCCCGTATCCCTCGCTGCCCTCCCGAGATCTATCCATGGATCCCATCGAGCTCCCCAATCTTCGGGATGATCTCCTCGCACAAGTTCCCTTGCCAACCTGGTGCACAGGGTCTCGAGCGATATTCTTGGATGCCTTTGGCGATGGCCGAAGCCGGAAATGCTTTCCCGAATTGTTGCGGCACATTTAGCGGCAGGGCACGCCGTGTCCCACAGGATATTGGCTGTGGATTTGCGGGCGTAATCCGCCAATTATTCCATGTGACTTGTATCGGGATGGCTCTTGGTCCGGAGGAAACGAGTCGCTTGCTTGCCAGGTGGCGGATTGGATCGGTCAACTCCTTCTTGGTGCCGCCGCAATTGCCAATGTCCACCATCACAAAGTTGCTATCGGGCAGTTG